>Ga0209578_10000733_pt1 | contig 36684 bp, 30 predicted proteins | sample tdAd472_FD_187127 | JGI IMG/M metagenome (GOLD analysis project Ga0209578, IMG submission 187127) | Marine sediment microbial communities from the Atlantic coast under amendment with organic carbon and nitrate - tdAd47.2 (SPAdes)... | ecosystem: Environmental > Aquatic > Marine > Coastal >...
GGATAAAAACAAAGCGCTCGACGCCGCTCTCGGCCAGATCGAACGAGCCTTCGGCAAGGGATCGATCATGCGTCTCGGCCAGCGCGAGGTGATGAACGTCGAAAGCATCTCGACCGGCTCCATCGGCCTTGATATCGCGCTCGGTATCGGCGGCGTTCCGAAAGGCCGCATCGTCGAAGTATACGGGCCGGAAAGCTCGGGTAAGACGACGCTGGCGCTGCATGTCGTCGCCGAAGCGCAAAAATCCGGCGGCACCTGCGCCTTCATCGATGCCGAGCACGCGCTCGATCCGGCCTATGCCAAGAAACTCGGCGTCAATGTCGAGGAACTGCTGATCTCGCAGCCCGACGCCGGTGAACAGGCGCTTGAAATCGCCGACACGCTGGTCCGTTCCGGTGCCATTGATGTTCTTGTCGTCGACAGCGTTGCCGCACTGGTGCCACGCGCCGAGCTTGAGGGCGAAATGGGCGATACCCATGTCGGTCTGCAGGCCCGTCTCATGAGCCAGGCGCTGCGCAAGCTGACCGCATCCGTGGCGCGCTCCAACACGCTGATTATCTTCATCAACCAGATCCGTATGAAGATCGGCGTTATGTTCGGCAGCCCGGAAACCACGACCGGCGGTAACGCCCTCAAGTTCTACGCTTCGGTCCGTCTCGATATCCGCCGCATCGGCGCGATCAAGGACCGCGACGAGGTGGTCGGCAACCAGACCCGTGTCAAAGTGGTGAAGAACAAGGTCGCGCCGCCCTTCAAGCAGGTGGAATTCGACATCATGTACGGCGAGGGGATTTCCAAGATGGGCGAGTTGCTCGATCTCGGGGTCACGGCCGGTATCGTCGAAAAGTCCGGTGCCTGGTTCTCGTTCGAGAGTGAACGGCTGGGCCAGGGGCGTGAAAACTCGAAAACGTTCCTGCGCGAAAATCCGGAAGTCGCCGAACACATCGAAAAGCTGATCCGCCAGAATGCCGGCCTGATCGCCGACGAGATGATGACCGGCCCGGACAACCCCGAAGAAGCAAAGGCCGCCGACGAAGGCGGTGAGGAAGCCGCGCTGGATTAAGCGCGAACACCGATAGCGTCATTCCGGCGTATGCCGGAATCCAGAAGTCACCCCCTGGACCCCGGCTTTTGCCGGGGTGACGTCTTTTCGGGAGAGCTCTTCTATTTGCTGTCCCTCGACACAACCCCGAGCGTCCGCTAAAACCTTGCGTCTGCCTAGGAAATCACCATTTTCTGGGTAATCATTTAGACGTTCGGAACCGGGTTTGAGCCGCATGCAGACAGTTAACGATATTCGTCGCGCGTTTTTGGATTATTTCGCCGCCAACGGTCACGAGATCGTTGCGTCGTCGCCGCTTGTGCCGCGCAACGACCCGACGCTGATGTTCACCAACGCCGGCATGGTGCAGTTCAAGAACGTCTTTACCGGTAACGAGACGCGTCCCTATTCGCGTGCCGTGACGTCGCAGAAATGTGTGCGCGCCGGTGGTAAGCACAACGACCTTGAAAATGTCGGCCACACCGCGCGCCACCACACGTTCTTTGAGATGCTGGGGAACTTTTCGTTCGGCGACTATTTCAAGGAACGCGCGATCGAGCTTGCATGGAATCTGGTTACCAAGGAATTCGGCCTTGCCGAGGAAAAGCTGTTGGTCACCGTGCATTCGTCCGACGAAGACGCTGCGGAACTGTGGAAGAAGATCGCTGGTATCCCCGACAGCAAAGTGATCCGTATTCCGACGTCGGATAACTTTTGGGCCATGGGCGACACTGGCCCTTGCGGCCCGTGCTCCGAGATTTTCTACGATCATGGCGATCATATTCCGGGTGGCCCGCCGGGTTCCCCCGACGAAGACGGCGATCGCTTTATCGAGATATGGAACCTGGTGTTCATGCAGTTCGAGCAGCTGACGCTTGAAGAGCGTGTCGAGCTGCCGAAGCCGTCCATCGATACCGGCATGGGACTGGAGCGTATCTCCGCGGTCATGCAGGGGACCCACGACAACTACGAAACGGATCTCTTCAAGACATTGATCCGTGCGTCGGCGGAAGCTTCGCACACCGATTCTGCGAGCGTCTCGCACCGGGTCATCGCCGATCACCTGCGCGCCAGCGCGTTCCTGATCACCGATGGTGTTTTGCCGTCGAACGAGGGGCGCGGCTATGTCTTGCGCCGGATCATGCGCCGCGCCATGCGCCACGCGCACATGCTGGGCTGTACGGATCCGCTGATGTACCGGCTGGTACCGACGCTGGTCCGTGAAATGGGCGATGCATTCCCCGATCTGAAACGCTCCGAACCGCTCGTCGAAGAAACGCTCAAACTCGAAGAGACCCGTTTCAAGCAATTGCTGGACCGTGGCCTCAAGCTGCTCGACGAAGCGACCGACGGCATGACGAACGGCGCGACGCTGGACGGCGAAACCGCATTCAAGCTCTACGACACTTATGGGTTCCCGCTCGATCTGACCGAAGATGCGTTGAAGGCGCGTGAAATCAACGTCGATGAAGACGGCTTCAACGCGGCCATGGAACGCCAGAAAGCGGAAGCCCGTAAGGCCTGGGCCGGTTCGGGCGATGCCGCGACCGATGCCGTCTGGTTCGGGGTGCGTGATGCTGTCGGCGCGACGGATTTCTTGGGCTACGATACGGAAAGTGCCGAGGGGCGTGTCGCGGCTCTGGTCATCGACGGCAACCAAATGGACAGCGCCGGGCCGGGCACCGAGGTTTCCGTGGTGCTCAACCAAACCCCGTTCTACGCCGAAAGTGGCGGGCAGATGGGTGACAGCGGCACTATCACCACCGAGGATGCGGTGATCACGGTCAGCGACACGCAAAAACGCGTCGATGATGTGCACGTGCACATCGGCAAAGTGAAAAGCGGGACGCTTAAGGTCGGCGACGAAGTGCGGCTGGTCGTCGATCACGACCGACGTTCGCGGTTGCGCGCCAACCATTCGGCGACGCACCTGCTGCACGAGGCACTGCGCCGTCATCTGGGCGATCATGTGACGCAAAAAGGTTCGTTGGTGGCGCCGGACCGGCTGCGGTTCGATGTTTCGCACCCGAAACCGGTGAATGATGATGAGCTATTGGACGTGGAAGCCGACGTGAACGCGCAGATTGCCGCCAACGCCGACGTGACCACCCGTCTGATGGATCCGGAATCCGCGGTCGAGGCTGGGGCGATGGCGCTGTTCGGCGAAAAGTATGGTGACGAAGTGCGCGTCGTCTCAATGGGGGCGGACCCGGAGAACGACTTCTTCTCGACCGAGCTGTGTGGCGGGACCCACGTCAAACGCACCGGCGATATTGGCGTCTTCAAGATTTTGTCCGAGACGGCCGTCGGTTCTGGCGTCCGCCGTATCGAAGCGCTGACCGGTGCGGGCGCACGTGCCTACTTCGCGGAGACCGAAAAAGCGCTGCAGGAAGCGGCAAAAGAATTGAAATCGCAGCCGGCCGACGTGCCGGTGCGGGTCAAGGCATTGCTCGACGAGCGCCGCAAGCTGGAGCGCGAACTGGCCGACGCCCGTAAGAAACTCGCCATGGGCGGCGGGGCTGCGTCGGGGGATGCCGGTGGGGATGTCGAAGACGTCAACGGCGTCAAGTTCTCCGGGCGTATTCTCGATGGCGTGCCGGCCAAGGAGCTCAAGGGCCTTGTCGACGACATCAAGAAACAGATCGGCTCGGGCGTCGTCGCGGTGATCTCCAATACCGACGGCAAAGCCTCGTTGGTGGTCGGCGTGACCGATGATCTGACGGATAAGCTGGATGCTGTCGCGCTAGTGCGTGCCGGATCCGAGGCGGTCGGCGGCAAGGGGGGCGGCGGCCGTCCCGACATGGCGCAGGCTGGTGGTCCCGACGCTTCGAAAGCGGCCGAGGCCATGGCGGCGATCAAGGCGGCTGTCTAGCTGCAAACTGCGTACAGTTTCTACTCCGAGAAATATCGCCCCGGTGTCCGGCCGAGGGCGCGCCGAAACATGGCAATGAACGCGCTCTGTGAGGCGTAGCCGAGATCGAATGCGACATCGGTGACACTGTCACCACGCGCGAGGCGGGCGAGCGCGGCCAGAAGTTTCACCTGTTGCCGCCATTGCCCGAACGTCATGCCGGTCTCGCGCGTAAAGATGCGCGCGAGCGTTCGTTCGCTGGCGCCCAGTTCGTGCGACCAGTCCTGCAGTGTACGCGGGTCCGCCGGGTCATCCATCAGCGTATCGATAACGCGCCGCGCGCGTCTGTCGCTTGCCATCGGCAGGTGCAGCGGCGCCACCGGCAGCCCTTCGATCCGGTCGAGCAGGACCCGGATCAACCGTTCCTCGGCGCTGCCGGGGGGCGGGTCGTCGGAGATGTCCATGGCGGCGATGATCAGTTCCCTGAGCAGCGGTGACACGGTGACGACGCAGCAGATATCCGGCAGACCGTCGAGTGCATCATCGCGGATATACAGCGAACGCATGGACAGCGGCGTTCCTTGTGCTTGCACGTGGTGCGAGATCCCGGGCGGTATCCATACGGCGCGTTGCGAGGGGACGACCCACACTCCGATTTCCGTCGTCACCCGCATCACGCCCTGCACCGCATACAGCAGTTGCGCACGTTCGTGCGTGTGCCAGTCGATGATATGATCGGGCGGGCATTCGCGGGGGCGGGCCAGCACAATTCCCGTCCCGTCATCTAGCCCGGGCATACGCGGTAAAATGCGGTCTTTGGGCGATGATTTTGTCTGTTTTTCGCTATTTAATGTCATAATGCCCCATATTAGCCGTATCTTCGCGCTGGTAAAGTGTCGGCCAATCACCACATTTAGCCGACACCAACGGAGACAATGACGATGACGACGGGCGGTATGCTCAAGGACGGCTGGAAAAGCCGTGAGGTTTTTCTGGTCCTGACGGCGATCGCCATGCCGATCTCGTTTTCGACCTGGCAGGCGCTTTTCAACAATTTCGCACACGACGCGGCGGGTCTGCAGGGCGACGGCGTCGGGTTCATCCAGTCCTTCCGCGAGGTCCCCGGTTTTCTGAGTTTCACCGTGATCCTTCTGCTGTTCTGGTTCCGCGAGCAGCGGTTCGCGCTGGCGTCGCTGGTGATGCTCGGCATCGGCACCATGATCACGGGCTTCTATCCGTCGTTCTGGGGGCTGATGATGACGACGTTCGTGATGTCGGTCGGCTTCCACTATTTCGAGAGCCTGCACCAGTCGCTGACCCTGCAATGGATCGACAAGGACCGTGCACCCGAGGTCATGGGCAAGATCGTCAGCGGGCGTTCGTTCGCGGCGCTGATCTCGTTCGGGCTGATCTGGTTGATGCTCGACACCGCCGGCATGGACCTGAAATGGGTCTACTTGATCGGCGGCGGGGTGACGGTGGCCGTGGCGCTATACGCCTGGATCGGGTTTCCAGAGTTCAGGGCGTCGGTCGAGCAGTCCAAGCGCATCGTCCTGCGCAAGCGGTATTGGCTGTGGTATGCGCTGGTGTTCATGTCGGGGGCGCGGCGGCAGATCTTCGTCGTCTTCGCGGGCTTCCTGATGGTGCAGAAGTTCGGCTTCACGGCAGGACAGATGAGCCTGATGTTCCTCGCCAACATGGCCATGACCATTTATCTGGCCCCCAAGATCGGGCGGCTGATCGGCCGCATCGGAGAGCGCCGCATGCTGATTATCGAGTATACCGGGCTGGTGCTTGTGTTCACGGGCTACGCGTTCGCGTCCGAAGCCTGGATGGGCGTGGCGCTGTATGTCACCGACCATGTGTTTTTCGCGATGGCCATCGCCATCAAGACCTATTTCCAGAAAATCGCCGATCCCGCCGACATCGCTTCGTCGTCGGGTGTCAGTTTCACGATTTCGCATATTGTGGCGATTGTTATTCCGGCCGGCTTCGGGTTCCTCTGGCTAACCTCGCCCACGTATGTTTTTCTGTCGGGAACGGCAATGGCGGCGGTTTCGCTGGTTCTCGCCTTTATGGTTCCGCGCGATCCGGAACCAGGGAACGAATCTCTGATCTTCCGCATCCTGCCGAAACCACAACCGGCGGAGTGACGCCACCGGTCCGATACCGGCGAGAAAACGGAAGACATATGACGAAGCGATTTGACGGCACCAAAACCTATGTGGCCACGGACGATCTGAAAGTTGCGGTGAACGCCGCGGTCGGGCTCGAACGCCCGCTTCTGGTCAAGGGCGAGCCCGGCACCGGCAAGACCGTGCTGGCCGAGGAAATCGCCGCGGCCCTCGATGCGCCGCTGATCCCGTGGCACATCAAGTCGACGACCAAGGCGCAGCAGGGTCTGTATGAATACGACGCCGTGGCGCGGCTGCGCGACAGCCAGCTCGGCGACGAACGGGTGCACGATATCTCCAACTACATCGTGCAGGGCAAGCTGTGGGAAGCGTTCGAAAGCGAAAAGCGGCCGGTGCTTTTGATCGACGAGGTCGACAAGGCGGATATCGAGTTCCCGAACGACCTTTTGCTCGAACTCGACCGCATGGAATTCCATGTCTACGAAACCAAGCAGACGATCCGCGCCGCCAACCGACCTATCGTCGTCATCACGTCGAACAACGAAAAGGATCTGCCGGATGCATTTCTGCGCCGGTGCTTCTTTCATTACATCAAGTTCCCGGATGAAGACACCATGCGCGCCATCATCGACGTGCATTTCCCGGATGTGCAGAAACGCCTCGTGAAGCAGGCGATGGAAGTGTTCTATGAACTGCGCGATGTGCCGGGCCTGAAGAAGCGTCCGTCGACGTCGGAATTGCTCGACTGGATCAAGCTTCTGATGATCGAGGACATTCCCCCGGAAGCCTTGAAGTCGGGCGATCAGAAGGACCTGATTCCGCCGCTTTACGGCGCGCTACTGAAGAACGAGCAGGATGTGCATATGTTGGAGCGTCTGGCGTTCCTGAACCGGCGCGAAGGGCGCTAGCGCTTCCGTAGTTTGTATTTCCGTCGCGGCATGCTTTCATAGAGGCATATGGAAAAATATATCAATCCCGCTGAAATAGAGCGGCTCGCGCACGCCGCGTGGGACTGGATGGCGACGCACGTCTTCATCTGGCAGACGGCGGTGCAGGCAGCCATCGTCATCGCGGCCATATTGGCGGCGCGTATTCTGGCGCCGCATCTGGCGGGGTGGATCGAGCGTGCCGCCGCGCATCCTCGCTGTCCGGCTTGGTTGGCGCCCAAGGTGCGCGCGCAGGCACCGCTCAGTTTCGCGTTCGTCTGGCTGATTTTGCAGTGGTTCACCGTGTTCGCCGCCATTGGCGCCGAATGGCCGCACCGGCTAATGGAAAGTGTTGTCTCGCTTTTGACGGCGTGGGTGGTGATCCGCTTCGCGTCGAGCTTCATCCGCGACGCGGGCTGGTCGCGGTCACTGGCGGTCGTTGCGTGGTCGATTGCAGCACTTAATCTCGTCGGCTTGCTTGATCCGACGATCCGCACGCTGGACAGCATGGGGCTGTCGCTGGGCGACATCCGCCTGTCGATGCTGGGCATCATCAAGGCCGGTCTGGTGCTGGTTGTGCTGTTGTGGCTTGCCGGCGCGGTATCGCGGGTGATCGAACACCGTCTTGAAAGCACCAAGACACTATCGCCGTCGGCGCGGGTGCTGATGGGCAAGTTCATCAAGGTGGCGCTGATCGTCATCGCCGTGCTGGCGGCACTGGAAAGCATCGGTATCGACCTGACGGCGTTGGCCGTGTTCGGCGGCGCGATCGGCCTCGGTATCGGTTTCGGTCTGCAAAAAGTGATCTCGAACCTGATCAGCGGTGTGATCCTGTTGATGGACAAGTCGGTGAAGCCCGGCGACGTCATCGCCATCGACGACACGTTCGGGTGGATCAACCGGCTCAGCGCGCGCTACGTCTCGGTGATTACGCGCGACGGCACGGAGCATCTGATACCGAATGAGGACCTGATCAGTCAGCGTGTCGAAAACTGGTCGTATTCCGATAGTCTGATCCGGCTCAAGCTGCCCATCGGCATATCGTATGAATCCGATGTGCCGCTGGCGATGAAGTTGGCCGTCGAAGCGGCAGAAGGCGTAGAGCGCGCGTTGAAGAACCCGGCGCCCGTTTGCCGCCTGATGAATTTCGGGCCGGATTCGGTGGAGCTTGAATTGCGCGTCTGGATCGAGGATCCGCAAAAGGGCGTGGCCAACGTGCAATCCGATGTGCTCTTGAAGGTCTGGAACCTGTATCACGAGCACGGCGTCGAATTCCCGTTCGCGCAGCGTGACCTGCATATCAAGTCGTCGGTGCCGCTGGACGTAAATATTGCCGGCAACGCCAAGCCCGAGGGCGAGGGCTGATGTTCATCGATTTCTTCCTCAAGCTGCGCGATACCGGGGTTCCGTGCTCGCTTCGGGAATACCTGACCCTGATCGAAGCGGTCGACGGCGGCTATGCGGAATTCGATATAGAAGGATTTTACTATTTAAGCCGCTCGGCGATGGTCAAGGACGAGCGGCATCTGGACAAGTTCGACCGCGTATTCGGCGAGGTATTCAAAGGTCTGGAGCCGCCCGAAGGCGAAGCCGGGCAGAGCCATGAAATTCCCGAGGAATGGCTGAGGAAACTGGCCGAGAAAATACTCAGCGATGAGGAAAAGAAACAGATCGAAGCCATGGGCGGCTGGGATAAGCTCATGGAAACGCTGAAGAAACGTTTCGAAGAGCAGAAAAAACGCCACCAGGGCGGATCGAAGTGGATCGGCACCGCCGGCACGTCGCCGTTCGGTGCCTATGGCTATAACCCCGAAGGTGTGCGCATCGGTCAGGACGGCAATCGTAATTTTTCCGCAGTCAAGGTATGGGATAAGCGAGAGTTCAAGAACCTCGACGATACGCTCGAATTGGGGACGAGAAACATCAAGGTCGCGCTCCGCCGCCTCCGGCGCTTTGCCCGCGAAGGCGCGCCGAGCGAGCTTGATCTGGACGGCACCATCGCCGGAACCGCGCGCAAGGGATATCTGGATCTGCACATGCGGCCCGAGCGGCACAACGCGGTCAAGGTGTTGTTGTTTTTCGATGTCGGGGGATCCATGAACCCGCACGTCAAGGTGATGGAAGAACTGTTCTCGGCGGCGCGTGGCGAGTTCAAGCACATGGAATATTTCTACTTCCACAATTTCCTGTACGAACGCGTCTGGCGCGACAATCGCCGACGCCACTCCAACACCATTCCGACGTGGGACGTGCTCAGAACGTATCCGCACGACTACAAGGTGATCATTGTCGGCGACGCCTCGATGAGTCCGTATGAGATCGCCGTGCCGGGCGGCAGCGTCGAACACTGGAACGAGGAAGCAGGGGCGGTGTGGCTGCAGCGCATGCTGCAGGTCTATCCCAAGACGGTGTGGATCAATCCCGTCAAGCGAACCTGGTGGGAGCACACGCAATCTGTCGGCATGGTGCGCGAACTGATGGAAGACCGGATGTTCCCGCTCAGCCTCGACGGCCTCGAAGGCGCGATGAGGGAACTTTCCCGGTAATTCGCGCCCCATCCGGCGCTAGGACGGCACCCTCTCCCGAGGGAGAGGGGCTGCAAATCAGATGGATTCCTTAACGTCCGCAGCTACCCGCATAGAAACGATCTTGTCGGGGTCGCTGACGGTGCCGTTGCGGGCCTCGTCACCACGCTTGATGTCGTCGACGTGTTCCATGCCGTCGATAACCTCGCCCCAGATGGTGTATTGGCCATCGAGGAACGGTGCCTTGTCGAACATGATGAAGAACTGACTGTCGCCGCTGTTCGGGTTCTGCGAGCGGGCCATGCCGACGGTGCCTCGATAGAAGTGTTCGAGGTCGCTGAACTCGGCCGGAATGTTCTGACCTGAACCGCCGGTGCCGTTGCCCCGGGGATCGCCGGTCTGCGCCATGAAGCCGTCGATGACGCGGTGGAACGTCAGCCCGTCATAGAACTTTTCGCGTACCAGTTCCTTGATTCGCGCGACGTGTTTCGGCGCGATGTCGGGACGCATCTCGATGACGACGCGGCCGCTCTTGAGTTCGAGATAGAGCGTATTTTCAGGATCGGCGGCTTTTGCGGTGTCTGTCATGGTGATTATGGTGAAGAGCGCGAGTACGGCAATGCCCAGCAGGCGGCGCATTTCAGTCTCCTGTTGTCCCGTTCAAGGTTGTGTCAGTGGTTCCTAATTGGCTGATTTCTGCCTGACCGGGCGCAGACCGTCAAGAGGCGGTCGCGTTACAATCCGTTAAGGTCGAACTGTTTAAGGATTTCCCGCGCTGCATCCGCCGGTGTCCGCTTGCCGGTGCGCACCTCTGCTTCCATCTTTTCGCCAAGCCCGCCTTTCTTGCGTACTTCGCTCAGCAGACTGGACGTCACCTCATCCCACATCCAGCTTGCCGCCTGTTCGGCACGCCGGGTGTCGATCAGCCCGGCGGCCTGGACGGCATCGCGATAGGCCTCGATCTTCTCCCAGACATCCGAAATCCCCTGACCGGTATGCGCCGAACAACGCAGCACTTCGGGGCGCCATACGGCGTTGCCGCCGCCGAGCATGCGGATCGCAGCCCAATAGTCCTGATAGGCGCGGTTCGCGGCTTTTTGCAGATCGCCATCGTTCTTCGTGACGACCAGCAGATCGGCCATCTCGACGATGCCTTTCTTGATTCCCTGCAGGTCATCACCGCCACCAGGGGCGACCAGCAACACGAACATGTCGACGAGATCGGCTACGGCATATTCCGATTGGCCGACGCCGACGGTTTCCACCAGGACGACGTCGAACCCGGCGGCTTCCACGGCCATGATGGTTTCGCGGGTCCGCCGCGCAACCCCGCCGAGCGACCCGCCGGACGGCGACGGTCGAACATAGGCGCCGGGATGACGGGCAAGGTTCTCCATGCGGGTCTTGTCGCCAAGGATCGAGCCGCCGTGTTTGGGGCTGGACGGGTCGACGGCGAGCACCGCGACCTTGTGGCCCTGTTCGACGACGTGCAGCCCGAAGGTTTCGATGAACGATGACTTGCCGACCCCTGGGACGCCGGAAATACCGATGCGGATCGACTTCCCGGTTTCCGGCAACAGTCGGGCAACGGCATCGGCGGCATCGGCGCGGTGGTCCGAGCGGGTCGATTCAATCCGTGTGATCAGGCGGGCAAGGGCACGCCGGTTGCCTTGCAGCACTCCGCTGACGAGGTCGTCCGTGTCGCTCACGTTTTCTTCCGTTTTTTCTTTTTCTGGTTGGCTTCGGCGGCGTGTTTTTCATCGAATGACGAGCCGAACGTCTGCATCGCCATGACAATCAGTTTTTCCTTCTGTTCATCAGGCAGGTCGTCGAGCAACTTCGACTTGTCGTCGTGAATGGCGAGTGCCTGCTCGATCAGCGCAGCGCGCCCCGGTGGCAGGTTCTTTTTTCGGTCCAGTTCCGCCGAGGCGCTATCGATGGCCTGACGGACCAGCGTTTCCGGCAGAATGTCATCATCATCGTCAAGATCGGCGGCGGCTGGGGGGGCTGCCGGCGTGGGTATTGGCTCGCCACGCTTGACGGCTTCGATCGCTTCCAGCTTATCGCGCGCGTTCTTGTCGATGAAGATCGACAGCAAAGCACGTTTCAGGAATTTGCCGGCCATATTGTCCGTGCCTCGTAATCGTAAAGGACAATCGCGAAAAAACAGGCTTGCGCCCGCGAATCATTTCCGTAACGGTAAGACTGTGAATTTTCCTTGTAAACGTTGATCTCCGCTGGCCAATGCGCGTGGCCGGGGCATAAAGTGTGAGCCATGAGAAGAAATAGAGACGCCAAAATTGTCGCGACGCTCGGCCCCGCCAGCAGCTCGGAAGCGCAGATTTCCGAACTCTTCGAAGCAGGGGTCGACGTTTTCCGCATGAACTTCTCGCACGGTGAACACGAAGGCCACCGTGAACGTTACAATATCGTTCGAAGTCTGGAACAGAAATACGATCGTCCGGTCGGCATTCTGCTCGACCTGCAAGGGCCGAAGTTGCGTGTCGGCGATTTCGAAGGTGGCAGCGTCGAGCTTAAACATGGGCAGACATTCCGTCTTGAAGCAGGCGATTTCGTCGGTACCGCCGAGCGCGCCTGTTTACCGCATCCCGAAGTGTTCGACGCGCTGGAGCCGGGAACGGATCTTCTGCTCGATGACGGGCGTTTGCGGCTCAAGGTTTTGCAGCACGGTCACGACTGGGCGGACACCGAAGTGGTGACCGGCGGAGAATTGTCGAACCACAAGGGCCTCAATGTGCCGAGCGTGATCCTCGACGTCAGCCCACTGACCCCAAAGGATATCGAAGACATGCGCTTCGGTCTCGACCTTGGGGTTGATTTCGTCGGTCTCAGCTTCGTGCAGCGTCCCGAGGATATCGCCGAGGCGAAGAAGCTGATCGCCGGTCGCGCACACGTAATCTCGAAACTTGAAAAACCGCAGGCTCTGACCCGTCTGGATGAAATTGTCGATTTGTCCGACGCCATTATGGTGGCGCGTGGCGATCTGGGTGTCGAAGTGCCGCCGGAAGATGTGCCGCTGCTGCAGAAACGTATTCTTCGCGCCTGCCGGCGGGAGGGGAAGCCGGTCATCGTCGCAACGCAAATGCTCGACAGCATGATTCACGCCCCGACACCGACCCGCGCCGAAGCGTCGGATGTGGCGACGGCGATTTACGATGGTGCGGACGCGGTGATGCTGTCGGCGGAAACGGCCGTCGGCGAGTATGCGAAAGAAAGCGTGGCGATGATGGAACGCATCATCATACGTGTTGAGAACGATCCGCTTTACCGCGAGATGCGCGAAGCCGAGCGCCGTGCCCCGGAAGCGACGGCGGCGGATGCGATCACCGCGGCCGCGCGTCAGGTCGCGGATACGATTTCCGCAGCAGCAGTGGTGACATTCTCGACGACTGGTTCGACGACGATCCGTGCCGCACGTGAACGTCCCGTGGTGCCAATCCTGGGGCTTACCCCTCGCATGGATACGGCCCGGCGCAGCGCGCTGATCTGGGGTGTGCACTCGGTGCAGACACAGGACTGCCACACGTTTCGTGAGATGGTCACCAAAGCGATCCACGCTGCAAAAACCCAGGGCTTTGCCGAGCCTGGCGATCCCATCGTCATCACGGCGGGCGTGCCGTTCGGTACGCCGGGAGCGACGAATATCCTGCGCATTGCGTGGGTTGAATAGGACTTTTCCGTGAATGATGCGAATGGCGATGCGGGCGGGCTGATACCGCGCCCGGATCGTGCGGCCTTGATCGGTGGCCTGAGCGCCGTGGGTGCATTCGGTGCTTGGGGTTTCCTGCCGGTCTATTTCAAATATATGCAGGACGTGCCGCCGCTGGAAATTCTGGCGCATCGCATCGTCTGGTCGGTTGTGCTGGTCGGGATCATGCTGCGTGTGATCGGTCGATGGACTGAAGTGCTGACAATCCTCGAAAGCACACGGCTTATGATGTGGCTGTGCGTATCGTCGATCTTGCTGGCATGCAACTGGACCTTGTTTATCTGGGCCGTGACGAACGGCCATCTTCTGCAAGGCAGTCTCGGTTATTACATCAATCCGCTGGTAAACGTGGTGCTCGGTGTTTTACTGCTTGGCGAGAAGCTGACGCGGGCTCAATGGATCGCCGTGTCGCTCTCGTTCGGCGGGGTGATCGTGATGGCGGTCGGGTTGGGCGCGTTCCCGTGGATCGCGGTAACGCTGGCGCTGTTGTTCGGGTTTTATGGATATGTCCGTAAGACCTTGCCGGTCGGCGCGGCACCGGGCCTTTTCGTCGAGACGCTGGTGGTGTTGATCCCGGCGATCCTTTATTTGCTGTACCTTGCGTGGCAGGGCAAAGGCGCATTGGGCACCGTCTCGCTTGGGTATGATTTCATGCTGGTCCTCGCTGGTATTGTAACGGCGGCACCGCTGATTATGTTCGCTGCTGCGGCGCGCCGGTTGCGTTACGCAACGGTCGGGTTCTTCCAGTACCTGGCGCCGACACTGCAATTCCTGTTAGCGGTTCTGGTCTATGGCGAGGCTTTCACCGATACCCACAAGATCACTTTTGCCCTGATCTGGGTCGCGCTGGCGATCTATTCCGTGGACACTTTCCGTAAACGCGGGGCGGTGGCGGCATGATTGGCGATCTGGCGCGTATCCTGCTCGATGTCGTAACGCCGGTCGCGGTTTGTGCGGCGATCGGCTTTACGTGGGCGCGCATGAAGCAGCCGTTCGACAGCCAGATGGTGACGCGTCTGGTTTCGAACGTCGGTGTGCCGTCGCTGGTGTTTTCGACGCTGGTGAATGTCGAGATCGGCGGAGAGCTGTTCATGCAGATGGCGTTGGCCGCCTTGCTGACCAGCGTATTTTTCTTTGCCATCGGCTACGTCATTCTGAAGCTGACCGCGCTGCCGATCCGCACTTATCTGAACCCGCTGGCATTCGCCAATACCGGCAATATGGGGTTGCCGTTGTGCCTGTTGGCGTTCGGCGATCAGGGGCTGGCGCTCGGCATCGCGTACTTCGTCGTCAACGTGATCTTGCTGCTGACCGTCGGTATCGCCGTAGCATCGAACGAATACCGGCTGCAGGACGTCCTCAAACGACCGTTCCTCTATGCCGTCATTGCTGCCGGATTTTTCATGACCAGCGATGTCGAGGTGCCGAAAGTCCTGTTGTCGACGAGCGAGCTTCTCGGCAATTTCTCCATTCCGCTGATGCTGATCACGCTCGGCTTTTCATTGGCGACGTTGCAGATCGTCAATTTGCGCCGGGCTGTGTTCATTTCGTTCTGCCGCCTTGGGATCGGTATCCCGGTGGGGTTCGGTTCGGCCGCGCTGATGGGCTTCACCGGCGCCGCGTATGGCACGTTGGTGCTGATGTGCTCGATGCCGGTCGCGGTGATTACGTTCCTGCTGGCGGAAAACTATGGCGCTGACGGCAAGTCCGTCGCCGGCGCGGTAATCATCTCGACACTGGCATCGTTCGCGACGATGCCCGTGCTGCTTTGGGTGTTGATGGGCGGCTGAACCTTATTCCGCCGCCTGTGGCGCGCGTGATGGATCGCGGAAGGTGGCAAGCAGATCGCCTTCGCAGGCCTTGGCCGCCTTGACGTTGGCTTCCTTGACGTGGCCAAAGCCGCGCATACGCATCGGCAGGGACGCCAATTGCACGGCGGCGGCGTGGTTTTCTGCGCTCAGGTTCTCGGCAATCTCCGCGAGTTGCGTTTCGTAATCCGCGATCAAGGCGCGCTCCATCTTGCGTTCCGTGCTGTGGCCGAAGGGATCAAGCCATGTGCCGCGCAGTCCCTTGAGGCCGGCCAGCATGCGAAATACCGGCATGATCCACGGCCCGTATTCTTTTTTCTTCAAATGACCGTTGACGGGATCGCGCTCGGCGATCAGCGGTGGCGCCAGGTGAAACTTGATGGTGCCCCCGGCGGCGAAGGTATCGTTGACCGCCGCTTCAAATCGCCCGTCGGTGAAGAGCCGGGCGACTTCGTACTCGTCCTTGTAGGCCATCAGCTTGAACAGGGCGCGGGCGACGGCTTCGCTGAGTGCGGTCGTGCCGGGCATGACGGCACTTTCGGCGGCGCGGATTTTCCGAACCCAGTCCGCATATCCGTCCGCATAGGCCTTGTTCTGATAGGCTTTAAGGTCGCTGACCCGGCGCCCGACAAAGCCTTCCAGTTCGAACGGTTGCGGCTTGTCGTCGGTGCGACCGACAATCGCCTGAACGGCCGCCAGATCGTGCGCGGCCCGGCGCCCCCAAAGGAACGCCTGCTTGTTGAAGTCGACGGCGACACCGTTCAGCTCGATTGCGCGTTCGATGGCATCAACGCCGACCGGCAGCAGACCTTTCTGATAGGCAAAGCCGACCACCATCATATTGGCGGCGATGGTATCGCCCAGAAGCTTGCGCGCCAGCGCCGTCGCTTCGATGAAGTCGACAGCATCCGCTCCGGATTCTTCGCGGATGGTCCGTTTGAAACCTTCTTCCGGGAACATCATGTCCGGGTGGCGGGTAAAGTCAGCGGTCATGGTCTGGTGTTCGTTGACGACGGCCCGGGTGCTTCCGGCACGTAGCTTGGCCAGCGTTTCCGCATCGGCGCTCGAAACCATGTCACAGCCGATCAGCAGGTCAGCGCCGCCGGCCGAAATCCGAACGGCGTGAATGTCGTGCGGTTCGGCGGCAAAGCGCAGGTGCGAATAGACCATGCCGTTTTTCTGCGCCAGTCCGGCAACGTCGAGCACGGAAATTCCGTGTCCTTCCAAATGCGCGGCCATGCCGAGAATGGCACCGATGGTGACGACGCCGGTGCCGCCGATGCCGGTGACGACGACGTTGTATGGATCTGCGAGGTCAACGGTCCCGGGTTCCGGCAGGGCGGGGAAGGGCACGTCGCCGACGGGCCTGGGTTTCTTGACCTGCGTGTCCTCGACGGTGACGAAGCTGGGGCAGAACCCGTTCAGGCAGGAATAGTCTTTGTTGCACGCCGACTGGTCGATGGCCCGCTTGCGGCCCAGTTCGGTTTCTTTCGGTGTCACGGCGACGCAATTGGAAGCGATGCCGCAGTCGCCGCAGCCTTCGCACACTGCTTCGTTGATGAACACCCGCTTGGCCGGGTCCGGGAATTGACCGCGCTTGCGGCGGCGGCGTTTCTCGGCGGCGCAGGTTTGGTCATAGATCAGCGCGGACACGCCTTTGACGGTGCGGATGTCGCGCTGCACCTGGTCGAGCTGTTCGCGGTGGTAGATGTCGACACCGGGCGGAAAGCCGTAATTGATCGGATATTTGTCCGGCTCGTCGGTGACGACGACAATGCGCTGCACGCCCTCGGCCCGAATCTGCTGGGCGATGATCGCCGGGTTGAGCGTGCCGTCGTGCGTCTGCCCGCCGGTCATGGCGACGGCATCGTTGTAGAGGATCTTGTACGTCATGTTGACGCCCGACGAGACCGCGGCGCGAATCGCCAGCAGGCCGGAATGGAAATAGGTGCCGTCGCCGATATTGGCGAAGATGTGGCTTGTTTCCGTGAACGGCGCCTGGCCGACCCAGTTGACGCCTTCGCCGCCCATGTGGGTGAAGGTCTCGGTCTCGCGATCCATCCAGATCGCCATGTAATGGCAGCCGATGCCGGCAGCAGCGCGCGAGCCTTCGGGGACTTTGGTCGAGGTGCTGTGCGGACACCCGGCGCAGAAATAGGGAATGCGCTTCACGTTTGGCTGACCGGTGGCGAGGGATTGTTCTTTTTTGGTCAGGAAAGTGAGGCGGTCGGCGATGCGCTCCGAGGTATGGAATTTCTCGATCCGCTTGGCGATGGCGCGCGCGATCATGGCCGGGGTCAGTTCGCCCGCCGACGGCAATATCCACTCGCCCACTTCGTCGAACTTGCCGACGACGCGCGGACGGACGTCTTCGCGCCAGTTGTAAAGCTGTTCCTTGAGCTGGTTCTCGATGACCGCGCGCTTTTCCTCGACGACGAGAATCTCGTCCAGGCCCTCGGCGAATTGACGTGCGGAATCACGTTCCAGCGGCCACGGCATGGTAATCTTGAAAAGCCGGATGCCGAGTTCGGCGGCATGTTCCTCGTCAATGCCCAGGTCTTCCAGCGCCTGCAGTACATCCATGTACGACTTGCCGGTGGCACAGATGCCGAGTTTGGCTTTCGGGCTGTCGATGGTAACCCGGTTCAGCTTGTTGGCGCGGGCAAAGGCGAGGGCGGCGTAAATCTTGTGCTTGTGCAGCCGCTTTTCCTGATCCAGCGGCTGATCGGGCCAGCGGATATGCACGCCGTCCTCGGGCATTTCAAAATCGTCCGGCAGGGTGAAGTCGTAAAGATGCGGACCGATATCGACGGACGCCGAGGTGTCGATGTTGTCGGTAATGCACTTGAGGCCGACCCAAAGGCCGGAATAACGCGACATCTGAATGCCGAGCAGGCCGAGCTGCAAAATCTCCTCGACGTTTGCCGGATGCAGGAACGGAATCATCACGTCGGTAAAGGCGTATTCGCTCTGGCTCGGAACGGTCGACGATTTGCACGCAGGGTCGTCGCCGGCCAGCGCAAGCACGCCGCCAAGTGGCGCGGTGCCGGCCATATTGGCGTGGCGGAACACGTCGCCGGTTCGATCAACGCCGGGACCCTTGCCGTACCAGATGCCAAACACGCCGTCGAACTTTGCGCCTTCGAACATGTTGAGCTGCTGTGAACCCCAAAGCGCAGTCGCGGCAAGGTCCTCGTTGACGGCAGGTTGGAACTTGATGTCGCCGGCATCCAGCAAATGCCGCGCCTGGCTGAACTCCTGATCGAGGGCACCCAGCGGCGAGCCGCGATATCCGGTGACATAGCCGGCGGTATTATGACCGTGCGCTTTATCCAGCGCCTTCTGCATCAGCGTCAGGCGCACCAGCGCCTGGGTGCCGGTCATGTAGACGCGTCCGGTTTCCAGTGTGTATTTGTCCTCAAGGGTCGCACGTATCAGTGACATGTCTTTCCCCTACCTCCCGTTGCCCAAAAGGTAGTGTGCTTAAGGGGCTGGGACAATAGGTCATTATTGCTGACCTATAAAAAGAAATATTCGTACGGTGGCTTCGCGGTTTCGGCGGCAATGGTTTCCCGACGGCTGAATGTATATGGAACATTATTCCGGGTGATTTCGAGGCCTTCAGCGGGTATACCGGTGCCAACCTCGTGTTTAGAAGGGTAATTGAGCGATGACAGTTCTTGTCACCGGCGTCGCCGGTTTCATCGGGTTCCACACGTGCCGGGCGTTGGCGGCTCGGGGTGAGCGAATCATCGGTGTCGACATCGTCAACGACTATTATGATCCGGCACTGAAACAGGCGCGCTTGGCGGAGCTGCAGAAACTGGATGGCTTCACCTTCATCAAGGCCGATATCGCCGAACATGAAGCCATGCAGGCCATTGCCAAGGCGCATCCCGATATCGAACATATCGTCAATCTGGCGGCGCAGGCGGGTGTCCGATATTCGCTGGAAAATCCCTTCGCCTATACGCGCTCCAACGTCGAGGGGCACCTGGTGATGCTGGAAATGGCGCGCCACTTGAAGGGCTTCAAACACTTCGTCTATGCATCTTCGTCATCGGTTTACGGCGCCAACAAGGAACTGCCGTTCACCGTCGAAGAACGGGTCGATCATCCGGTCTCGTTATATGCCGCGACCAAGCGCGCCGGCGAGTTGATGTCGCATTGCTATTCGCGTCTGTACGGTATCCCGGCAACAGGGCTGCGGTTTTTTACGGTGTATGGCCCGTGGGGGCGGCCCGATATGGCGGCGTGGATATTCACCCGCAAGATTTTGGCGGGCGAGCCGATCGAGGTGTTCAACGAAGGCGACATGCGCCGTGATTTCACCTACATCGACGACATCATTCAGGGGGTGTTGGCGGTCCTTGATCACATCCCTGACACCGAGGTGCCGGAACGGGTTTACAATCTCGGCAATCACCGCTCGGAAAAGCTGACGGATTTCATCGCCACGCTGGAAGATGCGCTTGGCAAAAAGGCGGACATTATCCTGAAGCCGATGCAGCAGGGCGACGTGAAGGAAACCTTTGCCGACATCGAGGCCAGCCGACGCGACCTCGGTTTCGAGCCGACGACATCGATCAGCGAGGGAATCCCGCGTTTCATCGAGTGGTATCGCGAATACCACGGTAACCGCACCGGCTGAACGGGTGGACAGCAAATCCCAGGAATCTGGCTTCGGCCCGATCCTGCCCCGTCATGTCATCCTGCTGATCTGTTTGGCGATGATCTGGGGCACTTCATTTCTGGTTATGAAGATCGGTGTGCAGCACATTCCCGCGCTGCCGTTGACGGCGATCCGCCTCATCGCCGCGGCATCGGGTATGGTGCTCGGCACGTTGATCATGCGCCGCCGCTATCCATTAGGTGGAAAAGCCTGGGCGTATTGCTTCGCGTTGGCTTTTTTCGGAAACAGTCTGCCGTTCTTTCTCATCAGTTGGGGGGTCGAGGGGATTGCCAGTGGGCGCGCCGCGATCCTGATGGCCGTCATGCCGCTGGCAACGTTGCTTCTGGCGCATTTCTTTTCCGCCGGCGACCGGCTCAGGGTGCAAAAACTGGTCGGCATTGTGCTCGGTTTCGCCGGTGTCGTGGTTCTTGTCGGTCCATCGGCGCTGCAAGGGCTAGGCGGCAGTCTTTTGCATCAATTGGCGGTGGCGTCCGGGGCGATCTGTTATGCGATCTCGGTGATTATCGTGCAGCGCATGCCTCCGGCGCCGTTGATGGGCCGGGCTTCGTTGACGCTGATCTTCGCCGCGCTGCAGACGGTGCCCGTTGCCTTGTGGCTTTCTGGCTGGACGATGCCGGTCCTGACGTTCGAGAGCCTTTGGCCGCCGATCTACCTCGGGCTGATATCGACGGCGCTGGCAACGCTTATACTTTTCAAGTTGCTGAACGAGCGGGAAGCGTCGTTCGTTGCCTTTCAGAACTATATGGTGCCTGTCTTCGGGGTGTTCTGGGGGGCATTGTTGCTCGGCGAAGACGTCAACCTGCAGGCCATTGCCGCCCTGGCCCTGATCCTGTGTGGCATCTTCGTCGCAAATCGCCGACAACGCCGATAGCAGGATAAATCCGGAATTGGCCCTGACACCGACCGGTATTGTCGGTTATGAATGCTGCGGATATCGAGGGGAGATCAGGATGTTCGAAGGTTTTACGCAAAGCCGGATCGCGGTCGATGGAGTCGGTCTCAATGCGCGCTACGGCGGTGACGGTCCGCCGGTCGTATTGCTTCACGGGTATCCGCAGACGCATATCATCTGGCGGCACATCGCGCCCGCACTGGCGGCGACGCATACCGTCGTCGTACCGGATTTACGGGGGTATGGCGACAGCGACTGCCCACCGTCCGACCCGGAGCACCGAAATTATTCCAAGCGCACCATGGCCAACGATGTTGTCGCGCTGATGCACGCGCTCGGCCACGATACGTTTGCCATCATCAGCCATGACCGCGGCGCGCGTGTCGGTTGCCGTCTTGCCTTCGATCATCCGGACCGCGTCACCCACTACATGTCATTGGACGTGGTGCCGACCCACGAGATGTGGATGGCGGTCAACAAGGACAGCGCGTTGGGCGGTTTCCACTGGATGTTCCTGGCACAACCCGCGCCGCAACCGGAGACCCTGATCGGCCATGATCCGGATTTCTGGATCGAATGGCTGCACAAATCCTGGGCCGCACCGGATTTCGAATTCGAGGTCGATGCCATGGCCGAATACAAGCGTGCGTACCGCAATCCCGATGTGATCCGCGCGACGTGTGAGGATTACCGTGCCGGGGCGACCTGCGACGACGCGGACGATGCAGCCGATTTCAACGCTGGGCGTAAGATCCAGTGTCCGATTGTCTGTCTGTGGGGCGGGGCGCGCGCCAAAGGCGGGCCGAAAGCAACCAGCCCGATCGATACGTGGCGGAAATGGGGTGCGGCGAACGTTGCCGGCGAAGGCATTCCCGCCAGCGGACACTTCATTCCCGAGGAAGCGCCGGAAGATGTTATCCGCTGGTCGATGAAGTTTCTGAGCGGAAGCGTCTAGGTGTCGGCGCGCGACGGCGAGACAGACCTGCTCAAGGGGGCGGCGTTTCTGGTAGCGGGTTTTGCGGTCATCCCGCTGATGGATGCTGCGGCCAAGGAGCTGGGCGGGCAGGGATATTCTCCGGTGCTCAGTGCGTGGGGCCGGTTTGCCTTGTCGGCGGTCGTGCTGTCACCGTTGTTGCTGCGCAAAGGCCTGGCCAAACAGATGATCGCGCCCGGCTGGCAAATGCAGGTTTTGCGCGCTGTGATGCTGGCGACGGCAACGGTGTTGTTCTTTTCGGCGCTGGTTACGATGCCGATGGCCGACGCGCTGGCGGTGTATTTCGTCTATCCGTTTCTGATCACTCTGATGGCGCCGATGGTGTTGGGCGAGCAGGTCGGTCTCAGGCGTTTTCTGGCAGTGTTCATCGGCTTCGCAGGCTCGCTGCTGATCATTCGGCCGGGCTTTCAGGAAGTGCCGACGGGCGTCTATTTCGTCCTGGGTGCGTCGGTGTGTTTCGCGCTGTTCAATCTGCTGACCCGGCGTTTGACCGGGAAAAGCGATCCATGGCTGACGGTGTTCTATCAATCCGTCGTCGGTGCCGTGGTGCTGACCCCGTTCATGATCTCGCACTGGCGCACACCCGACCTCGCGGCCATGAAATTGATGGCTTTGATGATCTTCGCCGCAATCATCGGGCATTGGCTGTTGGTCAAGGCGTACGAGCGCGCCCCGGCATCGTTGCTGGCGCCGTTCGGCTATTTCGAGATGCTGGCGACGGTCACGCTCGGCTATCTGTGGTTCGACGATCTGCCTGACACGCTTACCTGGGCGGGGATTGCCGTGATCATTGCGACCGGGGTCTATATTTCGGTGCGCGAGCGCAAGCGCAAACAGGCGCTTCGGGCCGCTGCTGCCCCCTGAGCGTCAGCCCAGCGTCACATCCAGAAACATCATCGCGACGAAGCCGATCATGACGCCGACCGTGCCATAGGTCGCGACGCCACGGCGGTGAGTTTCGGGGATGATTTCATCGGAGATCACCCAGATCATGGCCCCCGCGGCAAACGTCAGGCCCCACGGCAGCAGATATTCCGAAAACCCGACGACACCGGCGCCGATGGTGCCGCCGATGGGTTCCACCAGACCGGTCAGCGAAGCGACCATGAAGGCGCGGACCCGGGAATAACCTTGCGTCAAAAGTGCTGCCGCCACGGCCAGGCCTTCGGGAACGTTCTGGATGCCAATGCCGATGGCCAGCGCACGGCCGTTGTCCATGTCGCCGCCACCGAAACCGACACCGACGGCCATCCCTTCGGGAAAGTTATGCAGCGTTATGGCGATGACGAACAGCCAGATACGCGCAAGATCTTTGGCGTCCGCGCCTTCGGGACCGGAAATGAAATGTTCGTGCGGTGCAAAGCGGTGGATCATCCAGAGCGCCAACCCGCCCATGAGGATGCCTCCGACCGCCAGCAGGGCGCGGGCATTCTCACTCTCGAAAACCGCACCAGCCGCATCCAGTCCCGGCAGGATCAGCGAAAACACGCTGGCCGCCAGCATGACGCCGGCGGCAAAGCCGAGCATAAGCGTTTCCGTGCGTTCGCCGGGGCGGCCATAGACCAGCGCCGGGATCGCCCCGATCGACGTGCAAAGTCCCGCCAGCAAGCTGCCGGTGAAGCCCATCAACAGGACGGAAGACATATCGCCCATGTCACACGGTGCCGCTCATGATTTGTACAGTGCTTCCAATTTGTCGCCGTATACGGCGCGCACCACATGCCGTCGGACCTTCATGGTCGGTGTCATCTGTTCGTTTTCGACGCTAAACGGCTCCGAGGCGATGATGAAGCGACGCACCTTTTCTATATTGCTGAGCGTCTTGTTGACGCGGCCGAACGCCGGGGCGAGGGCGGTATGCAGATCCTTGTCGTCGGCAAGATCGGCAAGTTCGCCGGTTTTCTTGTTGGCCCGCTTCCACGTGGTGAGCCAATCGGCATCGGGAATGACGACGGCGACGAGGTGCGGGCGCTTGTCGCCGAACACCATTGCCTGCGATATTTCCGGCTCGGCGATCAAGATGCCCTCGACCCGCTGCGGCGCGATGTTGTCGCCGCCGGAATTGACGATGATGTCCTTCTTGCGGTCGGTGATCATCAAATGCCCGTGCTCATCGAAGGTGCCGATGTCGCCGGTGTGCAGCCAGCCGTCCTTGATTGCTTCGCCCGTGGCGTCGTCATTGCGCCAGTAACCCTGCATGACCAGCTCGCCCTGGACCAGTATTTCACCGTCATCGGCAATTTTAACTTCGGTGTCCTGCATGGGGCGACCGACCGTATGCATTTTGGTGTCGGGTGCGCGGTTGACGGAAATGACCGGCGCGGATTCCGTCTGTCCGTAACCTTGCAGGATGCGCAGGCCCAGCGCGGTAAAGAAAATGCCGATCTCCGGATTGAGCGGTGCACCGCCTGACACCAGCGCCTTCAGTCTGCCGCCGAAGCGATCACGGACTTTGTCGCGGACCAGCTTGTCGAGAATCCGGTCCATCAGGCAATCGACAATGCCGAGCCGCCCCTGTTCATAGCGTTTGCGCCCAAGCGACAGCGTGCGTTCGAACATCGCCTGTTTCAGCCCGCCCGCTTTGACCACGCCGGTGCTGATTTTCTGGTGCAGGACTTCATAGAGGCGCGGTACCGCCGTCATGATTGTCGGATGCGCTTCGACCATGTTCGCGGACAGGGCTTCGACCCCTTCCGCATAATATATCTCGGCGCCGATGGAGATCGGGAAGAATTGGCCCGCTGTATGTTCGTAGGAATGGCTGAGGGGAAGGAAGGACAGAAACACTTCCCGCTCCAATCCCAGATCCATCAGCGCCTCGGCAGCCCCGGCGCAGTTATGCAGGATCGCCCCATGATGCAGCATCACGCCCTTGGGCGTGCCGCCGGTGCCGGATGTGTAGATAATGCAGGCGGTATCATCGCGGTCGAGTTCTTCCGCCATTTTCGGGATGTTTTCATGGCGGGCCTGCCCGGTCTCCAGAACGTCGGCCATGCGCAACACCTTGGGGCCGGACGCGGGGGCCGGCATATCTTCCATGACGATGACGAATTCGACGTGGGCGAGGCCTTCGGCACCGGTGAGCAGCTTTTCCGCCAGTTTTGCCGTCGATACGATGGCGCCCTTGGCTTCGCTGTCGGCGAGGATATGGCGGTGATCGGCGGGGGTGTTGGTGGTGTAGGCCGGCGTCGTGATCGCGCCGGTCGCCATGATGGCGATGTCGGCGATCGGCCAGGCCGGGCGGTTTTCCGCCACCAGCACCACGCGGTCGCCCTTTTCGACGCCGAGCGAGATCAGCCCGCGGGCCAAAGCGACGGCGCGGGCATTGGCGTCCGACCAGGTCAGACTTTCATAGACGCCGTCGCGCTTTTTCCACAAGAATGGCTGTCCGAGATACGTGGCAGCCTGTTCGAAAAACATGGTCGCAAGATTGGGCCACTGGTCGATGTTCATTTTTTAATTGTCCTCCCTTGCGGTCGCCCCGACATCCGTGTTTCGTGATGGTGACGGAAAAGGCCGCAAGACTTTATAATTATTTTAAGACAGGTATCCAAACACGATGACAAAAGCGAGTGCTTCGAATACGCCCCCGGAAACGCCGGTGTGGGATCTGAACGACCTATATCATGGCCCCGACGACCCGGCGATCGAGGCCGATCTGGGCGCATCGGCGGCGGATGCGCACGATTTCAAGGATACATTTGCGGGTAAGCTTGGCGAATTGAGCGGGGCCGAACTTGGTGCCGCCATAGAACGCTACGAGTCGGTGCTGGAGCGCGCCTTCAAGGTCATCAGCTATGCACAGCTTTTGCATGCCGCGGATACGGTCGATCCGGATATTGCGAAATTTCATCAATCCTGCGGCGAGCGGGTCAACGATATCACCGGCGCGACACTGTTCTTCACGTTGGAACTGAACCGCATTGACGATGCCGCGTTGGAAGAAAAGCTGAAGGACCCTGTCCTTGCGCGCTATCGCCCGTGGATCGAAGCGGAGCGGCAGATGCGTCCGTATCAGCTGGCCGACGATCTTGAGCAGCTTCTGCACGACAAGTCCGTGACCGGCCGTTCGGCGTGGGCGCGGCTGTTCGACGAGACGATGGCCGAATTGCGCTTCGATTTTGACAAAAAGGAACTGACGCTGGGCGAGGTGCTGAATCGCCTTACCGACAGCGATCCGAAACAGCGTGAAAAAGCCGGGCACAGTCTGTCCGCAGGTTTGAATTCCCGTATCCGGCTGTTTTCACTGGTGACCAATACCATCGCCAAGGACAAGGAGATCGAGGACACCAAGCGCGATTTCCCGAAACCCATGAGCAGCCGCAACCTCGCCAATCAGGTTGAGGACGAGGTGGTCGATGCGCTGGCCGACGCCGTGACGTCGAATTACGGGCGGCTCAGCCACCGTTATTATGCGCTCAAGGCGCGCTGGTTCGGTGTCGAGCGCCTGAACTGGTGGGACCGTAACGCGCCGTTCCCGAAAACCGAGGAACGCTTGTTCTCATGGGATCAGGCCCGCGATACGGTGCTCGGTGCTTACGCTGGTTTCGCGCCGGAAATGGCGTCGACGGCATCGATGTTCTTCGACAAGGGCTGGATAGACGCCGAGCCGCGCGCCGGCAAGAATTCGGGCGCTTTTGCGCACCCGGTGGTGCCGTCCGCGCATCCTTATGTGCTGATGAATTTTTACGGCAAACCGCGCGATGTGATGACGCTGGCCCATGAACTGGGCCACGGCGTGCATCAGGTGCTGGCCGCGCCGCAAGGCACGTTGTTGTCCAACACGCCGCTGACGCTGGCGGAAACCGCATCGGTGTTCGGTGAGATGCTGACGTTCCGCGCTATTCTGGATGCGGAAACCGATACTGCGAAGCGCCGTGTGCTGCTGGCCGGTAAGGTCGAGGACATGCTGAACACCGTGGTGCGCCAGATCGCCTTCCATTGCTTTGAAACGCGGGTTCATGACGAGCGCCGCTCGGGCGAATTGACGGCGACCCGGCTCGGTGAAATCTGGCTGGAAACGCAGTCGGAAAGTCTCGGCGATGCGATCAAGCTGGACGATGATTACCGCGCACTTTGGGCGTATATCCCGCATTTCGTCCACACCCCGTTCTATGTCTATGCCTATGCGTTCGGCGACAGTCTGGTGAATGCGCTGTACGGGCTGTACCAAGACGGGCATCCGAAGTTTCAGGAAAAATATTTCGAGATGCTGTCGGCGGGCGGGACATTGCGTCATAAAGAGCTGCTGGCACCGTTCGGGCTGGATGCTTCCGATCCGGCGTTCTGGAATCTCGGTCTGAACGTGATTTCCGGGTTTATCGACGAGTTGGAACAGGACTTGCCGGCGTGAGCGGCTCCGAGATGGACGTGCATATCATTTCACGTCACCCGAAAACGTCGAACGGGGCCCCGCCTGTACTGTTCATTCACGGGGCCTTCGCCGGCGCATGGTGCTGGGACGAATTCTTCATGCCTTGGTTCGCCGAAGCCGGGTTCGATGTTTTCGCCATTGACCTGCCGGGCCGGCGTGGCCGCCCTGACCATGACCAGTTGCAGGAATTTTCGCTCAGCGACTACATGGAAGCCGTCTACACGGCCATTGATTCGTTCGACGAGCCACCGATCGTCGTCGGCCATTCCATGGGTGGGTATTTGGGCTGGCGAGCCGCCGAAGCCAGAGATGTCGCCGCGCTGGTGATGATGGCGCCGGTACCGCCGACCGGTCTTGCCGCCCCGGCGATGCAGCTGTTTATGTTGAACCCGTCGCTGGCGATTGATGTTGCGGCGGTGCATGCGGGGGAAATGGCCACCGTGGACACGCTGCATGCGACGCTGTTTTCCGACGCCGTGCCGAAATCGGTGGCAAAGCGGTATATCGATCGTTTCCAGGCGGAGAGTCGGCTCGCCGTCAGCGGCTTGTATACGCCGCACCTGCCGAATGTCATGGCGGTCTGGGGCACGCCGATCATGGTGCTCGGCGCCGGAAGCGATCCACTGATTCCGCCTGCGCATGTGCATTGGACGGGTTCCATTTGCGGTCGCAATGCCCATATCTATCAGGGAATGGGGCACGGGATGATGCTTGAAGCCGGCTGGCAACGGGTTGCCGAGGATATTGCCGGTTGGCTGGCCGATCAGGGGTTGTGCAGCGACGCCTGATCCGTTGACGGAGTGCGTGACACCCAATGAGCGAAGATAACAGTTTTACCGGCCGCGTGCGCCGCTACGCGAAGGTCGGCGGTGCGGTCAGCGGCGTTGCCGCCAAGGCTGTCGGCGGCCGTGTGTTCGGCATCAAGCTGGACAAGGCCGAGCATGCCCGTGAAATCCAGATGGCGCTGGGCGGTCTGAAAGGGCCGCTGATGAAGGTCGCGCAGATTCTGTCGACCATTCCCGACGTGCTGCCCGAGGAATACACCAAGGAACTGATCAAGCTGCAGACCAATGCGCCGCCGATGGGCTGGGCATTCGTCAAGCGGCGCATGACGGCGGAATTGGGGGCGGGGTGGCAAAAGCGCTTCGAGACCTTCGAGCATGAAGCCTGTAAGGCTGCGTCGCTCGGTCAGGTGCACCGTGCGCGCTCGCTCGACGGTCGCGACCTTGCCTGCAAGATCCAGTATCCGGATATGTCGTCAGCGGTCGAAGCGGACCTCAAACAGCTTAAGTTCGTGTTCTCGATTTACCGGCGCTACGACAGTTCCATCGACCCCAGCGAAATTCATGCGGAATTGTCGGAACGATTGCGCGAGGAGCTGGATTACGAACGTGAGGCGCAGAACATGCTGCTGTATCGCGCAATGCTGAAGGGCGAGGATTGCGTGCATGTGCCCGAGCCGCTCTCGGATGTGTCCACGAAGCGCTTGTTGTCGATGACATGGCTGGATGGCGCACCGTTGCTGGACAGCCGCGATGCGCCGCTTGAGATTCGCAACACGCTGGCGCTCAGTATGTTCCGGGCATGGTACGTGCCATTTTACAAATACGGCGTCATTCACGGAGACCCGCACCTCGGTAACTATAGCGCCTACGCGGACGGTTCGATCAATCTGCTGGATTACGGTTGCATCCGCATTTTCCCGGCGGCGTTCGTCGGCGCGGTGATCGATCTGTATTTCGCGCTTTTGAACAACGATGAAGAATTGGCCGTGAAGGCGTATGAGACCTGGGGCTTCAAGAACCTGAGCAAGGAAATGATCGGCATCCTCAACCAGTGGGCGGAATTTCTCTATGCGCCGTTGCTGGAGGACAAGGTGCAGACCATCCAGGAAAAAAGCGGCGTGCAATATGGTGCGGGTGTCGCCGCCAAGGTGCATGCGCAGCTCAAGGAAGCGGGCGGGGTGACGCCGCCCCGCGAATTCGTCCTTATGGACCGCGCCGCGATCGGGCTCGGCAGCGTATTCACGCACCTTGCGGCGGAAATCAACTGGCACCGAATGTTTCACGAACTGATCGAAGGTTTTGACGTCGACGCCCTCGCCAAACGTCAGGCCAAGGCCCTGAAATCAGTTGGGCTGACGCCGCTCGGTTGATCGCGCGATACGTGCCGACGGCGCTTGTTGGCGCTGGTTCGCCTGACTACACTCAATCGGTTGCATTTTGAAGGATTGGCCATGTTCGTCGAAGGCGGTGGGACCAAGAAAAAGTTCCTGCAGAAAGGGGAAACGCTGTTCAGTGACGGCGACCCCGGCGATGCGGCATTCATTGTCGATAGCGGCCGGATCGGCATCTACAAGCTGGTCGAAGGCGAGGAAGTCGAACTGGCGACGCTCAATCCCGGCGAACTGTTCGGGGAAATGGCGATCATCGACGGCTCCAAGCGCATGGCGCATGCGGTCGCCAAGGAAGAATCGGTGGTTATTGAAATTCCGGCGGCGGCGTTGGAAGCGCGGATCGCCAAATCCGATCCGTTCCTGAAGGCGATAATGAAGATCCTCGTCAACAGTCTGCGGAGCGTGCATCAGGCGTATATGCGGCGCGCCCGCTCGTTGACCGATTACATGAACGCCATCCAGTTTCACATTCAGGGGTTTCGGCTGTATCTGACGCGGCTCGACGAAAGCGAAATCAATCAGGCGGGCCTTGCCAAGCTGGAACAGATCGACAAGCTGATCGAAGAATTGCGCCACGACTTCAAGTCGCACCCGGATAAGCGCTCAAACGTGATCAGCGATGCGGATATTACGCGCAAGAAAAAGGAATAGAGATGTCGGGACCGATCTTTCACAATTTTTCCGCCGCGCCGACCCATGTCGCGCCATTTTCCCATGCCGTCGAATGCGACGGTTGGATTCAACTGACGGGGCAGATGCCGACGGACCCGGACGACGACACGAAACCGTTGCCTGACGGTGTCGCCGCGCAGACGCGCCGCGTCATGGATAATCTGATTATTATCCTCGGCGAGCTGGGCCTTGGGCTGGAGCATGTGCTGTCGGCGCGCGTCTTTATTACCGAGTTCGAGCGCGATTACGAGGAAATGAATGACGTCTACAAAAGCTATTTCCCGGCCGACCGCTTGCCGGCCCGGACCTGTGTCGGCGTCACCGGTCTTGCCCGTGGCGCGCTGGTCGAAATCGATATGATTGCGAAAAGACCGGAATAGGAACGCGCCCCGCGTCGTCCTGAACTTGATTCAGGACCCATAAAAGCCAGCCAAAGGAATGGATCCCAGTTCAAGTTGACGGTTATCCCGTCGAGCCATGCACGGGGTGCAAGCTCGCTCAATCAACGAAATCGACGTCATCCCGGGTGTTAGCCGAACCCGCAGCCGTTAGGCTGAGGACGCGAGGCTTACGATCCGGGACCTATTGCAATACCTGCGCTTGCGTTTGCCGTGGGTCCCGGGTCGCTGTCTTTCCTGGCCTCGCTTGCGCTCGGCGGAAAGTCGCGCCCGGGATGACGAGAGGGGATAGGCTTCAATCAAGTTTGGGATGACGATGTTGCACGAGGTGTTGTTCTTCATCCCGGCCTGCGCCGAGGTGACGCGTTCAGCCCCCGATAACGTTGTGCTCCGGCCCGTATGGGAAGCCGGTGATGTTCTCGGCACCGTCCTGGGTGACGACAAGGATATCGTGCTCACGATAGCCGCCGGCGCCCGGTTCGCCTTCGGGGATCATGATCATCGGTTCCATCGAAACCACCATATTCGGCTCCAGCACGGTATCGATGTCCTCGCGCAGTTCAAGTCCGGCCTCGCGACCGTAATAGTGCGACAGCACCCCGAACGAATGTCCATAGCCGAAGGTGCGGCGGTGCAGGATGCCGTGTTCGCGATAGATTTCGTTCAGTTCATTGGCGATATCGCAGCAGCGTACGCCCGGCTTGATCAGTTCCAGGCCGCGTTCGTGGACCTCGACGTTGATCTGCCAGTATTTCAGGTGCGCGTCCGAGACCTCCTCGCAGAACAGCGTCCGTTCCAGCGCCGTGTAATAGCCTGCGATCATCGGAAAACAGTTGAGCGACAGGATATCGCCGCGTTCGATCTTGCGGGTCGTGACCGGATTGTGCGCGCCGTCGGTGTTGATGCCGCTCTGGAACCACGTCCAGGTATCGCGGATTTCCGAATGCGGAAAGCGTCTGGCGATCTCGCGGACCATGGCGTCGGTCGAGGCGATGGCCACTTCGTGCTCGGGCACGCCGGGTGCGATGGCGTCGCGGCACGCCGCACCACCGATATCGGCGATATTGGCACCGTGCTTGATCAGGTCGATCTCCACGTCGGACTTGATCATGCGCATGCGCATGCAGGCCTGGGCGATGTCGACGAATTCGGTGTTGGGGAAGGCCGCTTTCAGCTTCTCCATGTTCTGCAGCGTCATGTTGTCGAACTCGATGCCGACGCGGCCGCTGTCCTTGATCAATTGTTTTAACGCCTTGAAGTAGTTATCTCGGGTCCAGTCCGTATAGATCAGATTGTCGCCGACCGTGCGCCGCCATGGCTGGCCGCCGTCGATATTGGCGCTAAGCGAGGTCTGGTTCTCGGGATCGACGACCAATGCATAAAACCGGCCGAAATGGCAGAACAAAAAGTCCGCGTAGTAGTTGATGTTGTGGTAAGACGAGAATAAGGCGAAATCGATGTTCTCGGCTGCCATATGCGTGCGCAGAAGGGTTAAACGGCGCTCGAACTCCGCCCTCGGGAACGTATTCTCGACCGGTTCTCCGTTGCGGATAACGATGATGTCTTCAAGCGTTGCCATGGTGCCCTCTTGAATATCCCAAAAATTTTCGCCGTTCTACGGCGGGTTCGATTTCACGGCAATTGAATTGCACTTTGGCCCTTGAAATACCAAGGAACTGGTGCCACTTGCGCATATATCCCGCAACCGTCATAACTGCTTATGACCGTCGCTGAAAAGCCTCGGGTCCGTATTGTGGGACACATACGAGAACAAGAAGAACACCAGTTTCTGAGAGAGGATGCCATGAAAATTGCGATACCCAAGGAACGCGCACCGGGTGAAGACCGTGTCGCTGCGTCCATCGAGGTCATCGGAAAGCTGATCAATCTCGGCTGTGAGGTCGTCATCGAGTCCGGTGCGGGTGACGGCGCGTCCATCTCCGACGCCGCGTTCAAGGACGCCGGTGCGACCATCGCCAAGGACTTCGCTGCGACCGTCAAAGGGGCGGGCATGGTCTGGAAGATCACGGCGCCGAACAAGACGGAAAGCGCCAAACTCTCAAAAGGGCAGGCGGTCTGCGCGCATCTCTCGGCGCTGACCGAGCCGGAAGGGGTTGATGTGCTCGCCCAATCGGGCGCGACGGGCTTTGCCATGGAACTGATGCCGCGTATTTCACGCGCGCAGTCGATGGATATCCTGTCGTCGCAGGCCAACCTGGCCGGCTACAAGGCGGTTTTGAATGCCGCCGAACTGTATGGCCGTGCCATGCCGATGATGATGACGGCGGCGGGCACCGTGCCACCGGCCCGCGCCTTCATCATGGGCGTCGGTGTTGCCGGTCTGCAGGCCATTGCCACGGCGAAACGCCTGGGCGCGGCTGTCAGCGCCACGGACGTGCGGCCCGCAACCAAGGAGCAGGTAGCCTCGCTGGGCGGCAAGTTCCTGGAAGTCGATCCGGAAATGGAGAAAGAGGCGGAAACCGAAGGCGGCTACGCCAAGGAAATGCCGCCGGAATACTTCGAAAAGCAGAAACAGAAGGTACGCGAGCACTTGCCGAAACAGGACATCGTCGTGACCACGGCGCTGATCCCCGGCCGTCCGGCGCCGAAGCTGATCACCAAGGATATGGTCGAAGGCATGAAAGCCGGCGCCGTGATTGTCGATATGGCGGCGGAAGCGGGCGGTAACTGCGAGCTGACCAAGCCGGGTGAAGTGACGACGACCAAGAACGGCGTCATCATCGACGGGCGCCTGAACCTGCCGAGCCGGTTGGCGGAGACCGCTTCGGCGTTGTTCGCGAAGAACCTGTTCAATTTCGTCTCGCCGCATTTCGACAAGGAAAAGGGCGAGTTTGCGTTCGACGCCGAAGATGCGACGGTTGAAGGCACGATGGTTTGCAAGGACGGCAAGATCGTGTCCGAGCGTGTCGCCGATGCGCTGAAGGCGAAAGGCGGGGCGAAAAAAGCACCGGCCAAGAAGGCGCCGGCGAAAAAGGATGAAACCAAAACCGAAGACGGGAAAGGGGCCTGATCATGGATAAAGCGACCCTTGCGGACAAGGCGGCGGAACTCGCCACCGGTCTTGAAAAACTGGCCCAGCAGGCCGGTGATCTGGCGCATTCGGCGACCCAGGTCGTCGTCACAACGGGTGACGCGGCCGTGGCCACGGGCGGTGCCGATTTCCTGTCGATGTTCACAATTTTCGTGATGGCGTGCTTCGTCGGCTATCACGTGGTGTGGAACGTGACTCCGGCGCTGCATTCGCCGCTGATGGGTGTGACTAACGCCATTTCGTCAGTGATTATCGTCGGCGGTCTGTTGGCTGTCGGCCCGGCACTGGTGGACTTTTCCAAGGTCATGGGCTTTTTCGCGGTGTTGCTCGCGTCGATCAATATTTTCGGCGGCTTCATCGTGACCCAGCGCATGCTCGCCATGTTCAAAAAGAAGCAGAAGTAAGGGGTTCGGATCATGAGCGGCACACTTGTTGGGTATTGCTACCTTATCTCTGCGGTTTTGTTCATTCTCGCGCTGAAAGGGCTTTCCAGCCCAGAAACAGCGCGCCGCGGCAATATGTTCGGCATCATCGGGATGACGATCGCCATCGTCACGACCATCGCGCACCCGGACGTGGTGTCTTACGGCTGGATCGCCGTGGCGGTGCTGATCGGCGGCGGCATTGGCACGGCGGTGGCCAAAAAGATCGAAATGACGGCCTTGCCGGAACTGGTCGCGGCCTTCCACTCGCTGGTCGGCCTCGCGGCGGTGTTCGTGGCATTGGCAGCGTTGTATCATCCGGAAGCCTATGAAATCGGCGTCAAGGGCTCGTTGCCCGCAGGCTCGCTGATCGAGATGGGCCTCGGCATGACCATCGGCGCGATTACGTTCTCGGGCTCGGTCATCGCCTTCGCCAAACTGCGCGGCATCATGTCGGGGAACCCAATCACCTTTAAGGGACAGCATTTGCTGAACCTCATCATCGCGTTGTCGATGCTGGCCCTGCTGATTTACTTCTGCCGCACCGAAAGCTACGGCGCGTTCTGGATGCTGCTGATCCTTTCGTTCGTCATCGGCTTCCTGATCATTGTGCCGATTGGCGGCGCTGACATGCCGGTCGTCGTGTCGATGCTGAACTCCTACTCGGGCTGGGCGGCCGCCGGTATCGGCTTCACGCTGGCTAACCCGGCACTGATCATCACCGGTGCACTGGTCGGCTCAAGCGGCGCGATCCTCAGCTACATCATGTGCAAGGGGATGAACCGCTCGATCTTCAACGTGCTATTGGGCGGTTTCGGCGGCGACAGTGCCGGTGGGCCGGGCGCATCCAGCGATCCCGACCGCCAGGCAAAGTCCGGCGCCGCGCCGGATGCGGCGTTTATCATGGGTAATGCGTCCAAGGTCATCATCGTGCCGGGCTATGGCATGGCCGTGGCCCAGGCGCAGCACGCGGTGCGTGAAATGGCCGACAAGCTGAAGGAAGAGGGCATCGAGGTAAAATACGCGATCCACCCGGTCGCGGGCCGCATGCCGGGGCACATGAACGTGCTTCTGGCCGAAGCCAACGTACCGTACGACGAGGTGTTCGAGCTTGAGGAAATCAACCATGAGTTCGCCACCGCCGATGTCGCCTACGTGATTGGCGCTAACGACGTGACCAACCCGGTCGCCAAGACGGATCCGACGTCACCGATTGCCGGGATGCCGATCCTTGATGTCGAGAAGGCGGGGACGGTGCTGTTCGTGAAGCGCTCACTCAGCCCGGGCTATGCCGGGGTCGACAACCCGCTGTTCTATGCCGACAACACCATCATGCTGTTCGGTGACGCCAAGGAAATGACGGAGAACATCGTCAGCGGCCTCGACTAGGCTTTGTGTCCTTAACAAACCTCGTCCTTCGAGTCGGTCTTTTGGCCGTTTCGGGACGAGGTTTTTTTATGCGTTAAATTATGAAGATCCCGCCCCTCATGGTGCCGCGCGCCAGCAGGGATGGGGCTGTAAAGACGACAAAAACCGCCCGGGAGACATCTCGGGCGGTTCGTCATTTCCGGCATCCCCGAAGGGCGGTCGAAGGATCGTGCTTAGAAACCCTCGCGCTCGATGCGCTTACGCTCGAGCTTGCGGGCGCGGCGAACGGCTTCAGCCTTTTCGCGCGCACGGCGTTCGGACGGTTTTTCGTACGAACGGCGCAGTTTCATTTCACGGAAGATACCCTCGCGCTGCATTTTCTTCTTGAGCGCTTTCAGGGCCTGATCGACATTGTTATCACGAACGGTGACTTGCACGGGTGTCTATCTCTTTCCAAGTATCAATACGTTAGGGCACAAGAGCCTTGTTCGCGGAGCCATCCCCGCGAGTGAGGCGCCTTATATCAAACGTTTCGGGCCCTGTGAAGGGCGAATTGCGTTATTTTTTCGATATGCGAGAATCCGTTCAAACACTGTAAGGGGTTGAAAATTGGCGGTTTTGAAGATTGCACGCATGGGTCACCCCGTTTTAATGGGGGTTGCCGAGCCGGTTTCTGACCCTTTGGACCCGGAAATTCTCCGTTTGTGCGGCGATATGGTGGATACCATGAACGATGCGCCGGGAATCGGCCTGGCGGCGCCACAGGTCCACGTTCCCCTGCGGCTGGTGATCTATATGGTGCCGGCGGGCCGTGATGACGAAAATGACGAGGGGCATCCGTTGACGGTGCTTATCAACCCGGAGATCACGGTGCTGGACGAGACGCTGGAAAGCGGTGTCGAGGGCTGTCTGTCGTTGCCCGGCATGTCCGGCGATGTCGCCCGGCCGCGTCGTATTCGCGTACAGGCGCTGGATCTGAACGGCGGTCCGCTGGATTACGAGGCCGAAGGCTTCCATGCCCGCGTCGTGCAGCACGAATGCGACCATCTGGACGGGGTTTTGTATCCGATGCGGATGGACGATCTTTCCAGTTTCGGTTACGTCGAGGAAATGACGAAGGCGCCGGATTAGGCTATAATCCGGCGGAGGAGGCGATATGGCCGAGAAACAGCAAAAGTCCGTTCACGATAAAGCCCGCGATGACGCCCTTGCGCTCCGGGACGCGATGCTTGAGGCGACCTTACCGCATGTCGCCTTCGACGGCTGGACCGAGCGCGCGCTGCTCGCTGGCGAGGAGGCCTCCGGACTGGGTAAAGGCGCTGCTTACCGGGCGTTTCCGGACGGTATGGCGGACATGGCGGCGCATGCATCGGATTACTTCGACCGCAAGATGCTGGCGGCGCTCGAAAAACAGGATCTGGCGTCGATGAAGGTCCGTGAACGGGTCACTGCCGGTGTCCGGGCGCGGATCGAGGCGTGTATGCCGCACAAGGAAGCGTACCGCCGTCTGTTGGCATATCTGGCGCTGCCGACGCACAAGGCGCTGGCGGCGCGGCTGGCGTGGGAAACCTGCAATCGTATCTGGTATGCCGCCGGGGACGATGCGACGGATTTCAATTACTACAC
>Ga0209578_10000734_pt1 | contig 36637 bp, 35 predicted proteins | sample tdAd472_FD_187127 | JGI IMG/M metagenome (GOLD analysis project Ga0209578, IMG submission 187127) | Marine sediment microbial communities from the Atlantic coast under amendment with organic carbon and nitrate - tdAd47.2 (SPAdes)... | ecosystem: Environmental > Aquatic > Marine > Coastal >...
CCGCAGTTGCAGTGTTTCATCTTTTCCCACCCGGTTTGTTCGTTAATCAAACAAATCTAGATCAAACGTTACAACTGAAACTTTGCAGATTTTTGACGGATTTTTAGTGGCTGTGAGAAGCTTCCGTGTCAGCCGACGAATTCGTCGGCGTGATAGCCCTGGGCAAACAGCAAGGCGTCCAAACCGTTGCGCTCGATCCGGTGTCTCGCGCCCGCGGCGACCACCGGTTTGGCGTGAAAGGCGATCCCCAGTCCAGCGGCGGTCAACATGGGCAGATCGTTGGCCCCATCGCCGACGGCGCAGGTTTCGCTCAGCTCGATACCCCGCTCGGCGGAAAAGGTTTTCAGGCAATCAAGCTTGGTGTCTTTGTTGACGATGGGCTCGCCGACCGTTCCCGCCAACCTGCCGTTCTCGATGTTGAGAATATTGCCCCGGTGGGTGTGGAAGCCGCAGATGTCGGCGACCTTTTCGGTAAAGTAGGTGAAGCCGCCCGAAACCAGCGCGCAATAGGCGCCGTTGGCCCGCATGGTCTGGACCAGCGTTTTAGCGCCGGGCGTCAGCTTCACGTCGGCCATGGTTTCGGCCAGCATGGATTCCGAGAGGCCTTTTAGCAGCCCGACCCGCTCGACCAAGGCTCCCCGAAATCCGACTTCGCCGTTCATCGCCCGCTCGGTGATGCGCGCCACTTTATCTTTTAGTCCCGCGTGTTCGGCCAAGTCGTCCAGGGTCTCGCCGATGACGATGGTGCTGTCCATATCGGCGATCAGCAGTTTCTTGCGCCGTCCCTTGGTTGGTTGGGCGACGATATCGATGGGCCAGCCTTCGAGGCGCTGGCGGACGGCGGCGCGGGCTTGCGACGGTTCCAACCCCACAAACGGAATGTCCAAGGCGATATCGGGCTTTAGAATATCCGTTTCGCCGAGTGCCGCGCCCAGTTCGGCCAGCACGGCGCGGGCTTCGGCCTGCGCGCCGTCTTCCAAATCGTGGCTGTCGTTTGGCGTGATGAGGGTCAGAACGTTTTCCATAGCGCAACGGGGTATAGGACGGGTCCCCTTTCTTGGCAAGTGTGCTATAGCTCGCGTCATGGAGATCGATACCAACAACAGGCTGATTGTGATCGGTGGGCCGACGGCGAGCGGCAAGTCGGCCTGCGCGCTCGATGTGGCGAAAGAGTTCGACGGCGTGGTGATCAACGCCGATTCCATGCAGGTCTATGACGTGCTGAACGTGTTGACCGCCCGTCCGTCAAACGACGATTTGGCGCAAGCACCCCATGCGCTCTACGGCGTCTTGCCGCCCTCGGAAGCCTGTTCGGCCGGGCGCTGGCAGGACATGGCGGTGTCCGCCGTCAAAGACGCCTGGGCGCAGGGCAAGCTGCCGGTGGTCTGCGGCGGGACCGGGCTTTACATCCGCACCCTGATCGAAGGGATCGGCGCGTTCCCCGGTGTGCCCGACGAAATTCGCGAACGGGCCATGGCTCGGTTAGAAGAGTTGGGCAACCAAGCTTTTCACCAGGAAGTCGCCCAGCGCGACCCGGTAATCGCCGAGCGTCTCCATCCGTCGGATTCCCAACGGCTGATCCGCGCTTGGGAAATCTTCGAGGCGACTGGCAAGCCGTTGTCGCAATGGCAGGCGGAAGTGCGCCCCGAACCGCCGTTGCCCGGCCTGAAATCGGCGACCATCGTGTTGCTGCCCGACCGGGCCGACCTCTACCCCGCTTGCGAAGCCCGGTTCGATTTGATGTTGGAGCTAGGGGCGCTTGATGAAATACGGCAACTCGACGCGATGAACCTGTCGCCCGACTTGCCGGCGATGAAAGCGCTGGGCGTTCCCGAAATGCTTTCCTATATCCGGGGAGAAAAGTCTCTGGAGGAGGCGCGCGACTGGGCGAAAACCACGACCCGGCGGTTCGCCAAACGGCAAATGACCTGGTTCCGTAATCAGGTTGAACCGGATTTGCTGGTTTCTGCGCAATATTCGAAAAGGTTTACAGATGAAATCTTTTCATTTATTCGTCAGTTTTTGTTGACCCCCTAATTAAACAGGCCTATGGTGCGCGTCCTTCGATGCGGCCTTTTCTGCCCGGTTCCGCCGGTTTCGACCTTTTGTGGAACCCCGATGGAGAGGCCGCTTGGTTTTGAATAACGTATATTTCTCTTATTTTATCGTGGAGTAGAGCATGAGTAGCGCCACTATGACCGGATCCCAGATCATCCTTCGAGCCTTGAAGGATCAGGGTGTAGACGTCGTATTCGGGCTGCCCGGCGGCGTCACCATTCCGCTCTACGACGAAATGTATAAGCAAAACTCCCTCCAGCATATTCTGGTCCGCCACGAGCAGGCGGCGGTTCATGCGGCGGAGGGCTATGCGAGGGCGTCCAACAAGGTGGGCGTTTGTCTGGTGACGTCTGGACCCGGCGCGACCAACACGGTCACCGGTCTGGTCGATGCGATGATGGACAGCATTCCTTTGGTCTGCATTACCGGACAGGTGCCGACGGCCCTGATCGGCAACGACGCCTTCCAGGAAGCCGACACCACGGGCATCACCCGCCATTGCACCAAGCACAACTACTTGGTCAAGTCGGTCGACGATCTACCGCGCATCATGCACGAAGCCTTTTATGTCGCGCGCTCGGGCCGTCCGGGGCCGGTGCTGGTCGATATTCCCAAGGACGTTATCTTGGCCGAAGGCAAGTACAGCGGGCCGTCCAAGGTCGAGCACAAGACCTACCGGCCGAAGATCAAGGGCGACTTTTCCAAAATCAAGAAAGCCGCCAAGATGATCGCCGAAGCCAAAAAGCCGATTATCTATTGCGGCGGCGGCGTCATCAACTCGGGGCCGAACGCTTCCAAGCTGCTGACCCAGTTCGTCAAGATGACCGGCTATCCCTGCACACTGACCCTGATGGGGCTCGGCGCCTATCCGGCGTCCGACAAGCAGTTCCTCGGCATGCCGGGGATGCACGGCACCTACGAAGCCAACAAGGCTATGTACGAGTGCGATCTCATGGTCAATATCGGCGCGCGGTTCGACGACCGGGTGACCGGACGGCTGGACGGGTTTTCGCCCAACTCGAAGAAAATCCACATCGATATCGATCCTTCGTCGATCAACAAGACCGTGGTCGTCGATCTGGCGATTACCGGCGACGCGGGACACGTTTTGGAAGACCTGATCAAAGCCTGGAAGTCGCAGCAGTTGAGCCCCCACACCAAGGCGCTCAAGGAATGGTGGGCGACCATTGAAAAGTGGCGCGCCGTCGATTGCCTGGCGTTCAAGGAAATGAAGTCGAAGATCAAGCCGCAGTATTTCCTGCGCCGTCTGGGCGAACTGACCAAAGGCAAGGACGTCTACATCTCGACCGACGTCGGCCAGCACCAGATGTTCGCCGCCCAGCACCTGAATTTCGACGAGCCGAACCGTTGGCTGACCTCCGGCGGTTTGGGCACCATGGGCTACGGCCTGCCGGCCGCCATGGGCGCGCAGGCCGCGCACCGCAAAGCCGCCGCCATCTGCATTTCCGGCGACGGGTCTTTCATGATGAACCTTCAGGAACTGGCGACCTGCATGCAGTTCAATCTGCCGGTCAAGACCTTCGTGCTGAACAACAAGTACCTCGGCATGGTCCGGCAGTGGCAGGAAATGTTCCACGAAGAGCGCTATTCCGAGACGGTCCTCGACGTCAACCCGGACCTGGTGAAACTGGCCGAGGCCTTCGGCGCCAAGGGCATCCGGATCACCAAGCCCGATCAGGTCGATCAGGCGATCAAGGATGCGCTGGCCCACAACGGTCCGGTGATCGTCGACGTGATGACCGACGCCAAGGAAAACGTCTTCCCGATGATTCCGGCGGGCGCGGCCCACAACGAAATTCTCTTAGGCCCGAAAGACGTGCCGCAGGATGCGCACGACGATAACGTCGGCGGCATGGTTCTGACCTAAAACCAGACCACGACGAAAAGAGAGCCGAAGAAGATCAAACTTAAGGGGCTGAAGACGAAACGCCCCGACAGCACGGAGTAAATGCTGTGAACGCAATGACCGATACCATCCGATACCACACCGTTTCCGTTCTGGTGGACAACGAGTCCGGGGTTTTGGCCCGGGTCATCGGCCTGTTCTCGGGCCGGGGCTACAACATCGAAAGCCTCACCGTGGCGGAAGTCGACGCGGACAAGAACACCTCGCGGATCACCATCGTCACCTCGGGCACCATGCAGGTGATCGAACAGATCAAGGCGCAGCTTGAACGGCTGGTGCCGGTCCACCGGGTCGTCGACTTGACGGTCAACGGCCCGGCGGTCGAGCGCGAACTGGCCCTGGTCAAGGTCAAGGGAACCGGCGAGCACCGGGTCGAAGCGCTCAGGATCGCCGATATTTTCCGGGCCCGCGTGGTCGACAGCACCAACGAATCCTTCGTCTTCGAAATCGTCGGCAAGACCAAGAAGCTCGACGCCTTCATCGAGCTGATGCGGCCGCTCGGCCTCGAAGACGTCGCCCGCACCGGCGTCGCGGCCATCTCGCGCGGCAAGGATCGGATGTAGAGAACCCGCTCCCGCTTAGGGGGGCGTGGCGGATCAAGCATAAAGGGGGCATGTCCTTGCGGCGTGTCCCCTTTATGCGTTGTGGATGCAAAGGCAGGTTGCCATCAGGGCCTTTGATCCTGGGACAAAGTGTTTGATCAGACGATCTTGCTTATAGTGTCTAAATCGGTCGTTGCGCATAAGCCCCATGATAACCCTGAGATTGAGTTGTCTGGGGCAACCCCAATATTTCTATTCAATCGGGAGAACATAGATAGTCTGGGAATGGAAAAGGATCATCAAAATACATGTCTTGAATTTGATCGTCATAGTATTTTTCTGCTACAGATTTCAATCCATCATCTTCGAGATATTTCCTGGCAGGGGACATTACTGCAGCATCAACATCAAGAAGGTGTTCCGCCCGTTGGGCTGTTCGCCTGAGGACTAAAGCGCCGTAACCATCATCTCTTTGATAAATCCCATCTTTCTCTGCTAGGCAAGCTGCTTGGAAGGCCCCGATAGAATCTTCGGCATTAAATCTTAGCCGGATTTCATCATCGTAAATCGAAAGCAGTGCCTCATCGCGCCTCTGTTTTACTTCTTCGCACCACTTTTCATAAAGGGATCGCACTAAATCCCGCTGCTCAGGCCGACTCATAGTAGCGTCAAGGTGCTCGTGCAGTAATAAACGCCAACTCGTCCTATTGTGATCAGGGCCATAGAAGGGGCCAAAATATACACCTGACCTGGATGCAATCCCGGACTTAATGCTTTCAACAAAGTCTGTGACTTCTTGCCGATATTCGGACTCAGACATCAACAATCGGATAAAATTCAAAGCTGACAAGCGAACGGAATCCCTGTCAAAATAGGTCCAACTGCGCTCCATCAGTTCCTTGTAGGCAGCAACAATCATCTTGTCGGTGTTTTCCGAAAACAAAGGCTGCGCTGCCAACCGCTCCATTTTATCGTTATCGGGAACCCAATCATGTGTCTGACGGGTTTCATCCCAGACCATTTTCTTTGTCCGCCCTAACCGAGCGTTGATTCTTTCATGAATGCTGCCGTCCATCCGATATGGATTGCAGCGTTCACCTGCCTCCTGGACAATAAACTTCCTTACGCTGTGGCGGAGATTTCGGAGAGCGCCATAATCTGACGACCATCGGATCGCCGACTGCTCATATGCCGCTCCGTCTGGAAGCAGGCTATAGGCCTTCACGCAAGCATCGAACGCCTCTTGCCGAAGGTTAAGCGAGTTGCCAGCCTCATCCGAAGCCAAGTCCTCATAGTGCTGTTCCGCAGCACTAAGCACATCCGCTTCCTCACTCAAAAAGCGGTAATGCGACGCCTGCCGCATCGCCAGATCGGACTTCTTGAGTAACAGTCGAGCTTTTTGAAACCAGCCGCCCGGATGATTTGGATCAGCCTCCAGCACTTGTTCAATAAGTGGCTCGGCGACCTCAATGGCTCCCGCAGCCATGTATTGCTCCGCAGCATGGCAAATCGCATCCGGGTCACCATCCTGGAACCTGTCGCTCCATCGAACTTTTTCCAACGCCTTTGCCATATGCAGCGGAATGCTTCGTTTTGGGTCGCTGTCTACACGCGCGATTTGTCCCAGAGACACATCGCCACGAATATCAATCTCTTCGAATGTTTTTCCGGACGTCAGCGCTTCCTTGATGGATGAGAAGCGCGAAGTCGCCTGAGCATATGCGTTCGCCAGGAGTGTGATTTCATTCTCCCGCGTTTTTATCATTCTTTCGATATCTCGGCTGTCTCCCGAAATTGCAAGTACAACATCCCGGTTATCGAAGCCGAAACCTATCTTTATCAAAGCAACATTTTCCAAGACCTTCATTGGTACAGGATGTTGGTATGGAGTTTTACTTTTGGTCGAACCGCTCTCAAAAACGCTCCGAACCAGCCCGACCCACTGATTGAGCAATTCTTTGTCGTCAGGGAGCAATTCCACACGCCGAAGAGCTTCTAATATCCGTTGTCGTACGGAGTTTGCTTGTTCTCTATTTTTTTTCATCATACTCACCCTTACCCCGTTGCGCCGGACAATCTATCGCGCACTGAGATGACACGTTTCTCTGATTGAACCGCCCTGACATCACGCCGAAAGTTTTTGTAGGCTCGGTAATCACTCGGCGTCGAAGGTATCGAGAGCCTTCGACCACTCGGGGCAATAAGAACGCCGTGCTTTCTGCCCCTACGGTACCCCCACCCCAATGCCCGCAAGTCTTTTACTAGCGCGTCAATCATTTTGTCTTTGCAGTAATTAAGTCATCGTCCTCTCCCGGTCGATGATGTTGGGCGGACAAGACTTGCTTGCCCGCCCAGCCATCTTATTTCTTCGCGTTGCCGCTATTTGTAGCAGCAGCACTTTGTGCCCGGGCTGCAAAGCTACCAGATGACACCTTCCCGCCACCGGCTTTCGCTGTTGACGACTGAATGCGAGAGGCTGCGCTTGCAGTCATCGAAGCCTTGCCTGTTCCACTCGAAGAATTTTTTGCCATGATGCGTGACTCCTTTAATGTTGTTATTCACTCATGTTGGCCGGATTTTTCTAAATCTCGCCCATCCAGTAACAACAGCTAAACGTGTGACTCTCACATCAAAGAAGTTTTTTATGATTCCGTGATGCTTCCCGAGCGTCCTTATTGATCCACCCTTCGTCTTTTGGTTTGGGTGTGTGTTGCAAAAAAGGAAAAAATTCTTGATACTTATCCGAAAAGGGAATAAAAGCACTTTTGTCAACGGGCGAGGTGCGCCTTTCGTTGTTAAGCGCCGTCCCAGGGGTTGACGGCGTTTAAATCCGGAAAATCGAAATCCTTAACGTTGCGGGTGGCCAGGGTCAGGCCGTGGGTTAGCGCCGTGGCGGCCAGTAGGCTGTCGATGGCGGGGACCGAGCGCGGAGCTTGGCCGGTCAGAAGTCCCCAGCGGTCGGCCACTTTGGCGTCGATGGGAAGAAAACGGTTTCCGAACCATTGAGGCAGATCGTGTTCGAGCCAGAGGACGAGGCGCTCCTTGCGTTTGCCCGTCGCCAGCTTCTCGACGCCCTTGCGGATTTCGCCGAGGGATAAAACGCTCAAAAACAATGCTTCGGAGGGCAGGTTGTCGATCCATGCGACGACGTTGCGGTCCGGATCGGTCCGCGTCAGCTCGGAAACGACGTTGGCGTCGAGCAGATAACTCACAGATCAACGTCCCGGGCGGGGCTTTTGTCGCGCTCGACGTCAAGGTCGAGTCCGGCAAGCGGAGAGTCTTTCAGAAACTCGGTCAACCCTTGCCGGGGGGCCGTCAGGCGTTGGAAATCCTCTTGCGACATGACAACGGCGGTGGACTTGCCGCGCACGGTGATTTCCTGCGGGCCTTCGGTCTTGGCGCAGCGAACCAATTCGCTGAGATGGGCTTTGGCGTCCTGTAGCTGCCAAGAATGCATGGCGTTCTCCTGACTAGTCTGACTAGTTGAGGGTATATGGTTTTCGCCGTTTCTTCAATGGAGAGGCTCAAATTTTGACATTAAAACTGGCGTCCGGCGCGGGATTTTGCTACATCCCGCCCTTCGCACGCCGATGTGTGGAAAAAATTTCGAGATCGAGAGGAAGTAACCGATGCGCGTCTATTACGACCGTGATGCCGACGTCAATCTGATCAAAGGCAAAAAGGTAGCCATCGTCGGCTACGGGAGCCAGGGCCACGCCCATGTGTTGAACCTGCGGGATTCCGGCGCCACCGACGTAGCCGTCGCGCTGCGCGAAGGATCGTCGAGCCGTAAAAAGGCCGAAGGCGAAGGCCTGACCGTCTACACCCCGGCGGAAGCGGCCAAATGGGCCGACGTGGTGATGATGCTGACCCCGGACGAGCTGCAGGCGGAAATCTACTACGCCGATCTGCACGACAACATGAAGCAGGGCGCGGCGTTGGCGTTCGCCCACGGCCTCAACATCCACTTCAACCTGATCGAAGCGCGGTCCGACCTGGACGTCTTCATGGTCGCGCCGAAAGGCCCCGGCCACACGGTGCGCGGCGAATACGTCAAAGGCGGCGGCGTGCCCTGCCTGGTCGCCGTGGCCCAGAACGCCAGCGGCAACGCCCTTGAAATCGCCCTGTCCTACGCCTCGGGCGTCGGCGGCGGCCGGTCGGGCATCATCGAAACCACCTTCCGCGAGGAATGCGAAACCGACCTGTTCGGCGAACAGGCCGTGCTCTGCGGCGGTCTGACCGAGCTGATCAAGGCCGGTTACGAAACCCTGACCGAGGCCGGTTACGCCCCGGAAATGGCCTACTTCGAGTGCCTGCATGAAGTGAAGCTGATCGTCGACCTGATCTACGAAGGCGGCATCGCCAACATGCGCTACTCGATTTCCAACACCGCCGAGTACGGCGACTACGTCAGCGGCCCGCGGGTTATCGGCCCGGAAGTCAAAGAGCGCATGAAAGGCGTTCTCGACGACATCCAAAGCGGTCGCTTCGTCCGCGACTGGATGCTGGAATGCAAAGCCGGTCAGCCGAGCTTCAAGGCGACGCGCCGCAACCACGGCGAACACGGCATCGAAAAAGTCGGCGAACAACTGCGCGGCATGATGCCCTGGATCGCCAAAAACAAGCTGGTCGACAAAGAAAAGAACTAAAGACAACCGTCTTTAGCGCGAATTGAGAAGGGGCCGCGATCTGCGGCCCCTTTCGTTTGTTTAAGCCGTTTCCTCGGCGGCCCATTGCGGCGGTTGGGCGTCTTGTTCCGTGGCGAGGTTGGGAGCCGTCTTGCGCATTTTCCAAGCCCGCGACCAGACGAACCAGAGAAGCGGGATCACCCCGCCGACGACGAACACCAAGCCGCCGATGGAGCGGAACCAGGTGAGGGTTTGGAAGACCGTTCCCTTGATCAGCTCTTGGGAGCGCGCATACCACAGGCCTTGCTCGAGCACCGCCATGAACTGGTAGACCCCGGCGGGAAACAGATCGAGGAACATCATCAGTCCGACGCCGATGTTGAGCGACCAGAAGGCGGTGCGGATCAGTTTGCCGTTCCACGCGCGCCGCTCGAACAGATGTTGGCAGCAAAACAGCATGCCGGCGATGGCGATGTTGCCTTTGACCCCGAACATGGCGGCGTGGGCGTGGTTACCTGTCAGATAAGTGGCGTGTTCGAAGTAGTTGACGATCGGCAGGTTGATCAACGAGCCGAAGACGCCCGCGCCGAACACGTTCCAGAAGTTGACCGCCAGGATGAACAGCCAGACCTCGCCCATGACCAGGGACTGCTTGCCGGTTGCTTGACAGGCGTCGGCCCGTTCGCGCTCCTGACGCATCCGCCAGGCGTCGAGGGTCAGCAGCAAGAGCGGCAAGACCTGAAGGGTTGAGAAAACGCTGCCCAGGGCAATCACGCCCGTCGGCTTGGCGATCCAATAAAAATTGTGGCCGATGCCGACGGTGGCGGTGATGAAGAACAACATAACGGCGAGAAAGATCACCCGCTCGGCCATGACCCGGGTAATCAGTCCCATCTGGACCAGCATGTAGGCGACGATCACCGTGGTGAACACCTCGAAGGTTACCTCGACCCACATGTGCACCACCATCCAACGCCAGAAATCGGCGACGGCGAAGTTGGCTTCCGGGCGGACCAGCAGGCCGAAGAACAGGAACAGCACCATCACCCCGCTGCCGTAAAGCAGCCAGGCGGGCACCGACCAAAGATTTTTGCGGGTCAGCCAGGGTTTGACGCCCCGGTAGATGATCAAAATCCACAGGCCGAAGGCGCCAAGCAGCAGGATTTGGAAAACCCGGCCCAGCTCCATGAACTCCCAGCCTTGGCTGCCGAACAGGTAGGCCGTCTCGCCGGTCAGTTTGCCGGTTTGGCCCAGATAGATCCCGATGACCGCGCCCAGACCGACCAGCAGGCAGGCGGCGAACAGCAGATTGATGAGGAACTGTTGGCCCTTGGGAACTTGCGACAGCCGGGGCAGGAAGAAGATGGTGTAACCGACCCAGCACATGAAGAACCAGAAAATCTGGAACAGCGTGTGGTAGCTGCGCGCCACGGTAAACGGCAAAATATCGCCCAAGAATAATCCGAAGGGGCGAATAAAATCGAGCGCCCCGACGATGCCGGCGGCCACCTGGAGGCCGAACAGGGCCATGGCGAAGGCGAAGAACTTGTAGGTCGCCCGCTGGGTCGGACGGACCCGTCCGTTCTCCAGGTCTTCGGTGGTCAGCGATTGCTTGTCGCCGCCGTTGAACGGATCGTAATGCAACGATTTCATCTGTCCGTAGACGTAAAGCACCAGGCCGATGCCCAAAAACAAAACCAGGATCGAGACGGCGCTCCACAGATAAGTGGCGCTGGTCGGATGGTTCCCGGCCTCCGGGTCGTAGGGCCAGTTGTGGGTGTAGCTGAACGGCTCTCCCGGCCGGTCGGCGGCGGCGACCCAGGCTCCCCAGAAAAAGAAGGCGGACAGCGCTTCGATGTCGGCCGGATCGGAAATATAGCCGGGGTGGAAAGCTTCCGGGTGGTTGGGGTCGGTGAACAGCCCGGTGTAGTAGCGGACGAGGTCTTGCGCCGCTTTTGCCTGCGCCTCGGTGATCGCGATGGTTCCGGTTTCCGGCGACCAACCGTTGGCGTGCAGCTCGCGTTTGACCCGCGCGGCGACGGCGTCTTCATGGTAGGGCGAGGCGGCGTCGGTTGCTTGAGCGCCATAGGTGCGTTTCATCGACAGGGTGATTTGATGCAGCGCCTCGGCGGTGAAGTCGGGACCGCGTTCCGCCCCGTCGCCCCAAAACGACCCGTAGCTCATCAGGCCGCGCAGGTGGAAGACCTCTTTGCCTTTGTCGATTTGGCTGGCGGTGATGACAACCTTGCCCGACGGGGCGACGAAATCGGCCAGCGGCGGCGCGCTGTCGTAGGTCGCCCGGGTCAGGTAGACCAGCCCGGCGGCGCATATCCCCATGACGATCAGAAAGTGAAAGAACCAGTATTTTTTGCTGACCAGTAAATCGGCCAGGGTGCCCATGCTTTTAGGCGCGGATCGCGCATCGCTCATCGGTCATCTCCCGTGACACAAAAAAAGGGCCTCAGCGGACGTGCTTGTCCGCCGACACCCTTTGCCATCAGGTCTCGACCCCGAAGGATACAATATTCCAGTTCGTCTTCTGGCTCCCGGAGAATTTACCAGCCCAAGACCTTCCCAAACGTCAATCGTTCAGTGGCTGCATGCTGCGATGAGCGGCGTTTCCGGTTACAGCGGCGGGACCGCCACGGACTTGCACCGTGTTCCGTTAACTGGTGCGGACTGTCTAGGCGAAGGCCGAGGCGAAATCAACCGGTTTGCGTGGTGTTAGCCGAGTTCCCCGACGGTGATCGGTTGGTCTGGGGTTAAGGTGACGGTTCTGACCGGGGTTGGATCGGCATTCTTGCCGGTGGTCGAGCTGGCGTCCAAGCACACGGGAATGCCCCAGGTGCCATGGGCTTCTTTGCCTTTGTGGTTGTGGCCATAGAGCAGAACGTCGATCCGGCGACCTTCAAGAATCTCCTTCAGTAAGTGGCTGTCCTTTAGCTGCATAAAGGGGATGCTGTCGAACGGGTGATGATGGAGATACACGACCCGGAAGTCCGCGTTCTGTACTTCCGGCCAGTCGAGCATTTCCTCCAGCCGTTCCCGTTGAAGCGATCCTAGTTCTCCTTCCGCCCAGGCGGCGTCGATAAAATTCAGTTCCTCGGCCATGGAATCGAGTCCGATGAAAGCAATGTCATCAATGAAATCAAGCTTGGGGTAGAACACGTTGATTGAGCCGTAAGCCATCCGCTTGAACCGGTTGATGTGTTCCTTCTCGCCGTGCGAGCCGGTGCCGTAGTCGTGGTTGCCCGGAATGGCAAGGACGCGAAACCCGGCATTCGTCAGGCGTGAGATGTATTGTGAGGCCAACTGGTTATGGCCGCCGTTTCTCGCATTTTCCACCAGATCGCCGGTTAAACAGACGACGTAGTCCGCCGCCTGGGCGCTCATGGATTCCAGTTTCTGAACGATTTCTTCAAAGGCTTCGGCCATGCCGTGGGCGCCCAAGTGAATATCGCTTATATGAATAATCGTCGTCATAACCGCCTCCCCTGGTCGTCCTGAGTACTATCGTGTGTATTTTGGTTGCATGCAATAAATGAGTGTATTGGGCGCTGTTTGGGATGAAAACAGGTTGACATCCGGGCCTTTTGGTCCTTTTTATCTAGCATTAACGATCTTCGGGCATGGTTGTTCGATATCGGTGGATAAAGACTGGAGAGACTTAAGACCTATGGAACCGATCATCGGAACCATCGCAGAAAGTGAAAACCGGGCCGTTTCGGCGTCCGGCGTTTTCGCTCGTCCGGCGACGCTCTCCCTATCCCTCCTTCTACTAGGCGGCCTTCGACTTAGCCGCCCCTGAGTGCGTGTTCTACCGCTTCAAGCCGTCTCTAAAATGATGAGGTCGCCATGAGCGGGATACTCAGGGGAAACGAACGCTGACCAAACCCACTTTTTAGGTACGACATTTTGAAGAAGGACCGAATCCAATGAGCAACCAGGATTCAAACCGAGTTATCATTTTCGACACTACCCTGCGCGACGGCGAGCAGTCTCCCGGCGCTTCCATGAACCTGGAAGAAAAGCTGCAGATCGCCCACGCCTTGGAAGCCATGGGCGTCGATGTGATCGAAGCCGGTTTCCCCATCGCGTCGGAAGGGGATTTCGAAGCGGTCAACGAGATTGCCAAGCAGATCAAGAAGTCCACGGTCTGCGGTTTATCCCGCGCGACCAAAGGCGATATCGACCGCTGCGCCGAAGCCATCCGCCCGGCTGAGCTGAAGCGGATCCACACCTTTATTTCCACCAGTCCGCTGCATATGAAGTACAAGCTGCAGATGGAGCCGGACGCGGTGGTCGAAGCGATTACCGCCAGCGTTACCCATGCCCGAAATCACGTCGACGACGTTGAGTGGTCGGCCGAAGACGGGTCGCGCACCGAGCACGACTTCCTGTGCCGTTGCGTCGAAACGGCGATCAAGGCCGGGGCGCGCACCATCAACATCCCCGATACGGTGGGCTACGCCATCCCCGAGGAGTTCGCCGCCCTGATCGACATGCTGATGAACCGGGTGCCCAACATCGATCAGGCGATTATTTCGGTCCACTGCCACAACGACCTGGGACTGGCCGTCGCCAATTCCCTGGCCGCCGTTCAGGTGGGCGCGCGCCAAGTGGAATGCACCATCAACGGCTTGGGCGAACGGGCCGGCAACGCGGCGATGGAAGAAATCGTCATGGCGCTGCGCACCCGCCAGGACGCCATGCCGTATCAAACCGGCGTGGTCACCGAGCACATCACCAAAGCCTCGCGCTTGGTTTCGGCGATTACCGGTTTCACCGTGCAACCCAACAAGGCCATCGTCGGCGCCAACGCCTTCGCCCATGAATCGGGCATTCACCAGGACGGGGTTCTCAAACACGCCGAAACCTATGAAATCATGACGCCGGAATCGGTTGGTCTGGGAACCTCCAAGCTGGTCATGGGGAAACACTCGGGTCGTCATGCTTTCAAGGAAAAGCTGAAAGAGCTGGGCTACGACCTGGGCGATAACGCGGTTCAGGACGCCTTCAAGCGGTTCAAGGACTTGGCCGACAAGAAGAAGGACGTGTTCGACGAGGATATCGTCGCCCTGGTGGACGATGCCGTGTTGCTGCGGACCAACGACCGGATCAAGCTGGTGTCGCTGGAACTGACCTGCGGCACCCGCAAGCCGATGGCGGCCCTGACGTTGGAAATCGACGGCGAGCGGAAATCGACAGAGATGTCGGGCGACGGCCCGGTCGATTCGGCCTTCAAGGCGATCAAGGAACTGGTTCCGGCGACGGTGAAACTGCAGCTCTATCAGGTGCATGCGGTCACCGGCGGTACCGACGCTCAGGCCGAGGTGACCGTGCGTCTGGAAGAGAACGGCAAGACCGTTAACGGCCAGGCGGCGGACACCGATACGATGGTCGCTTCGGTCAAGGCATACGTGAATGCCTTGAACAAAATGCTGGTCAAACGCGAGAAAACCGCCCCGGCGGCGATTTCCGCCTAAAAAAAGACGCGATTTATCGCAAGATAGGGTCGCTGCCACTGGAAACCGTGGCGGCGACCTTTTATAAAGAAAAACCTGGATTCGGGCGGGCGATTCGCTTATTCCGGGTTAAGGGGACCGCGTGCGGGGAGACGCCTTCTTAAGGGGGGAGTTCCTATACGCCGACGGTCGCTTGGCGAGTTACTGTTTTGAACCTGATGTGAGGTCCGATGTTTTCGCGACTCTTCGGCTTTCTTTCCGCTGACATGGCCATTGATTTGGGTACGGCCAACACCTTGGTCTACGTCAAAGGCCGGGGGATCGTGCTTAATGAACCTTCGGTTGTCGCCATCGCCGAGGTCAAGGGCAAAAAACAGGTGCTGGCCGTCGGCGATGAGGCCAAGCAGATGCTGGGCCGGACGCCGGGCAACATCATGGCCATCCGCCCGCTGCGCGACGGTGTGATCGCCGACTTTGAAGTCGCCGAGGAAATGATTAAGCACTTTATCCGCAAGGTGCATAACCGGCGCAGTTTCGCCAGCCCCATGGTGGTAGTTTGCGTGCCGTCGGGCTCCACGGCGGTCGAGCGCCGGGCCATTCAGGAATCCGCCGAGGCGGCGGGGGCCAGAAAGGTCTATCTCATCGAAGAACCCATGGCGGCGGCCATCGGGGCCGGGCTGCCGGTCACCGAACCGACCGGGTCCATGGTCGTCGATATCGGCGGCGGCACCACCGAGGTGGCCGTTCTGTCGCTGGGCGGCATCGTCTATTCCCGTTCGGTACGCGTCGGCGGCGACAAGATGGACGAAGCGATCATCGCCTACATCCGCCGCAATCATAACCTGCTGGTCGGCGAAGGTTCTGCCGAGCGGATCAAGGAAGATATCGGATCAGCCTGCCCGCCGGAAGAAGGCGACGGCGCGACCATGGAAATAAAGGGCCGCGATTTGATGAACGGCGTGCCCAAAGAGCTGATCATTAGCGAGCGCGAAATCGCCGAAAGTCTGGCCGACCCGGTCGGCGCGATCATCGAGGCGGTCAAGGTGGCGCTGGAACACACGGCGCCGGAACTGGCCGCCGACATCGTCGACAAAGGTATTGTCCTCACCGGCGGCGGCGCGCTGCTTGGCAATCTCGATTACGTCCTGCGTCACGCCACGGGCCTCCCCGTTTCCATCGCCGACGACCCGCTGTCCTGCGTCGCCATGGGTACCGGCCGGGCGCTCGAAGAGATGAAGAAACTCCGCAACGTTCTGACGTCGATGTATTAGGACTTTACCTCGTCTTCGTCATGCCCGGACTTTGATCCGGGCATCCACGACTTTCTTTGTTTCACCGCCTCACTGTTTAAGACGTGGATACGCGGGTCAAGCCCGCGCATGATGGACTAGGGCGTTTCCTATCGGAGGCGGTTTTTTGGGTTGTGGAACGGATGATACCCTAGGCATGATAACTGCCTAAAATACTGTCTTTTGTCCTAAGCGGCATTTGCCTTGAAAATCTGCTTCGGTTTCCAGTCGTCGTCTAGATGGTCGACATCCCAGGCATCAACTGCGGCTTGGTGATTGAGCCAGACTTGAGATGTCGTTTCAAAGACGGCCGCCAATTTGCGCGCGAGGTCGGGAGAAATACGTTTGTGGCCATTGATCACTTGGCTGAGGTGTTTGCGGGATACGCCAGTTGCAGCTTCAAGATCAACGATCTTGATGTCGCGGGGTTCCATGAACAATTTTTTGAGAATTGCGCCCGGATCGCTGGGGCGTCGATTGCGTTTCAACATTAGTGATAGTCCTCCAGATCCAAGATGGTTACGTTGGTTCCGTCGATGGTAAATGTAATGCACCAATTGCCGCTGACATGCATCGAATATTGTCCCTTGCGGCTTCCCGAGAGGGAGTGGAAGTCTTTGGTGCCATGGCAATCCTTGACATCAACAATGCCGTCAAGGTGATCCAGAATCAAAAGGGCGTTTTCCTGCAAGCCTTTGCCAATCTTGGCTGATTTACCATTTTGGAATAGTTCTTTCAGGCCCTTGTGTTTGATTTTGGTGATCGCCATGCAGCCTTCCTTGCGTTACCAATAAGGTAGCGCTTTATTTGAGGAATGGCAAGGGATGCGTTACTGTTCTGGTAATGCTGTTGAAAAGGTAATATCGGAGCCTGCTCGGAAAACGCTAAAGCCTTAAGACGCCTGCTTTTCCGGTTGGACGGCTGTCTCAAGCCATTGAAGGGCGTCGCTCTTCGATTTGGTGACATGAATTGGCATGGTTCGTTGCAGGACGTCTTTTGACGTCGCTTTGAACAGGTTGATCAGCACTTCGTCCGCTTGGTTTTTAACCACGACGGCGGTTGCTTTAGCCTTGTTGATGTTGTCGAGCTCCTTAAACCGTTCAAGGATATCGATAACGTCTTCGGGAATGATGTCGCTGAGATCGCTTTGGCTGAAATCCCAGAGCTTCTTGCGGCCCGTGCCGAAACCGTTTTTGTGGGTGACGCCAATGATGTCGGCTGCACAGACTGCCCCGGTGAACGTCACGGTTTCCAAGTCCGTTTCAGCGTCATAGTTTAAAGTAACGTTGCCCATGGTCATTGCCCTCCGAACGCTGTTTTTTTAGTTTTTTTTGGTCGGATGTTATTACGTCTATTTTACTATATGGAAAATCGAAGGTCCATTTTCACCCGGTGTCTTGCATTAATCCCTTTTTAGGACTACACCATCTAGTCTGTACCCGAGGGATTCCGGTAGTTTGACCGGTGTAACGGGGCAAAAAATCACACGCGATCAAGAGGTGGGTTGTTGAAGCAGCGTCATGGTGCGGTCGTCCAGGCGGCCCAACCGATCAAGAATCTTATTCAACGCTTTGCCTATATCGGGCTGGTGCTGGCTGCCGTCGCCATTTTGATGTTCGGCAAGGCCGATACCGTTTTGATCGAACAGGCCCGCATCTACGTCACCGATGCCGTTGCTCCGATCCTCAATCTCCTGTCCCGTCCGGCGGCGACACTGTCCAACCTCGTCGCCCAGGGTAACGAACTGGTGGCGCTGCGCGAGGAAAACGCCCGCCTGCGCGAAGAAAACGCCCGCCTGCTTCAGTGGCAGACGGTGGCGCGCAAGTTGGACGCGGAAAATACCGAGTTGCGGAATTTGAGTAAGTTCCAGCCCCAGGGAACCCAGAGCTACATTACCGCCCGGGTGATCGCCGATGCGGGCGGCACCTTCGCCCACAGTTTGGTTTTGTCGGCTGGCTCCCGGTCCGGCGTGCGCAAGGGGCAGGCGGTGATTTCCGGTGACGGCCTGGTCGGCCGGGTTCATGGGGTCGGCCCCAATTCTTCGCGCGTATTGCTGATTACCGACTTGAACTCCCGCATCCCGGTGATGATCGAAGAAACCCGAGTTCGGGCGATCCTGGCCGGTAACAACTCGACCCGGACCAGCCTAATCCATCTCCCCCCCGGGGCGACGGCGTCGCCCGGCGACCGGGTGATTACCTCGGGGCATGGCGGGGCTTTCCCCTGGGGACTGCCGGTGGGGGTCGTTGCTTCGGTGACCGACGACCGGATTGAAGTGCAACCCTATATGGACCGCGAACGGCTGGAATTCGTCCGCGCCGTCGATTTCGGTCTCAAAGGCATCGTGACCCTGCCGCGCGCCGGAAAGGCCAAAACGAAGGACAGGCCCTAGAGGCGCGCTATGGTCGTTAAGCAACAATCCTTTATTCAGCGCCTCGACCTCCTGGCCCGCAACATCACGCCCTTCTTGTTGGGTTTGGTGTTGATTATGGTCAGTCAATTGCCGACCCATTTACCCGAGCTTGGGCGCATCAGTCCGATGCTGGCATTGATCGCCGTTTATCACTGGGGAGTCTTCCGCCCCGAGTTGCTGCCGTCGCCGGCCGTTTTCGTCCTCGGACTGTTTCTCGATTTGCTTAGCGGCGGTCCGGTCGGCATCAATGCGATGATCTTGCTGCTGGTTTACGGGTTAGTGCTGTCGCAGCGGCGGTTCCTATTCGGTAAATCCTTCGCCGTTGTCTGGATCGGCTTCGGCGTTATCGGCGCGGCGGCGACGCTTGTGACGTTCATCGTGGTTTCGCTCTATCACCTGACCCCGGTGTCGCCTCAGGGGTTCCTGTTTCAGTTTTTCCTAACCTTGGGCTTGTTCCCCTTGGTTTCTTGGCTGTTGCTCCGTTGGCAGCGCCTGGTTCTGAGGGGGTAGGGACTTGAGCATACATCGCGACGGAGACCGCTATAAGCTTTTCAGCCGCCGGGCGGCCATGCTGGCGGGCGGCAAACTCGCCTTGCTGACCACCTTGGTGGGACGGATGTATTATCTTCAGGTTATCGAGGCCGATAAATACAAAACACTGGCCGAGGACAACCGGATTTCAATGCGTCTGCTGCCGCCGCCGCGCGGGCGCATTCTCGACCGGCGGGGCGTTCCCTTGGCGGTGAATGAGCAGAACTATCAAGTGTTGCTGGTCCCGGAACAGGCGCGCGATGTAAACGAAACGCTGACAGCGCTGGACGCGGTCATTGGGCTTACCGGAGGTGAACGCAAACGGATTTTGCGGGAAATTAAGCGCAAGCGCAGCTTCGTTCCGGTGACGGTGCGGGAAAATCTAACCTGGGAAGACGTCGCCCGTATTGAGGTCAACACGCCGGATCTTCCGGGCATCATGATCGATGTCGGGCAGAGCCGGTATTATCCGGAAGGCGTAGCGACGGCTCATGTATTGGGGTATGTCGCCGCCGTTTCGGAGAAGGAACTGACCGGCGATCCGTTGCTGGAACTTCCGGGTTTTCGCATCGGCAAGGCGGGTATGGAAAAAGTCCACGATCTCGCGCTGCGCGGGGCGGGCGGCACCAGCCAAGTGGAAGTGAACGCCTTTGGCCGGGTTATCCGCGAGCTTAATCGCCAGGAAGGCCGCCCCGGCGCCGATGTGCGCCTGACCATCGATTTCAGCTTGCAGAAGATGGCGGCGGAAAGGCTCGGCGAGGAAAGCGGGGTGGCCGTCGTGTTGGATGTCCATACCGGCGATGTCTTGGCGTTGGCCTCCAACCCGAGCTACGACCCCAACGCGTTCAACCGGGGCTTAAGCTCCAAGGAATGGAAGACGCTGGTCAATAATCCGCGCACCCCGCTGAACAACAAGGCGATTTCGGGCCAGTACGCGCCCGGCTCGACGTTTAAAATGTTGGTCGCTCTGGCCGCCTTGGAAAAGGGCGCTATCACACCCCAGCAGAAAGTGTTCTGCGAGGGTCACATGGAGCTGGGGAACGCCAAGTTTCATTGCTGGAAGAAACACGGTCATGGTCCGCAGGATATGCACGAAGCCATCATGCATTCCTGCGACGTCTATTTTTACGAGATCGCCCGGCGCACCGGGATCGACCGGATCGCCGCCATGGCGCGGCGTTTCGGTCTTGGTGACGTGTTGGGCCTGGAGCTTCCTGGCGAACGGCGCGGCAATATCCCGGATAAGGATTGGAAGCGGGCGATATACGGCGAGCCTTGGCATATGGGCGAAACTCTGATCGCGGGGATTGGCCAGGGGTATGTTTTGGCGACCCCGTTGCAGTTGGCGGTGATGACGGCGCGGCTTGCCAATGGCGGCTATGCCGTCAAGCCGCGGTTGACCCGCCGCATCGAGCAGGCAACCGATGAAAATGCCGCGCAGATCGACGCACCGGGGAGCCTGGGCGTCAATCCCAATCACCTCAAGCTGATCCGCGAAGCGATGGAAGCGGTCGCCAACGAGCCGGGCGGAACGGCTTTCCGTTCTCGAATCGTCAAACCGGGTATGGAGATGGCCGGAAAAACCGGGACCGCCCAGGTGCGCAGAATTTCAAAGGCCGAGCGGGAGCAAGGGGTTTTGAAGAACGACGAATTGCCTTGGGAGCAGCGCGATCATGCCTCATTTGTCGGGTTCGCCCCGATTGAAGCGCCGCGTTACGCCGTCGCGGTGGTGATTGAGCATGGCGGGTCGGGTTCAAAGGCCGCGGCCCCGATCGCCCGGGATATTCTGATCGAAGTGCAGAAGCGCAACCCTGGCCGTCCGCCGACGCAGATGCAGGAGGCCAAGCTGTGAGCCGCCGTCGCCTCAATGAATTCGACCTGACCCTGGGGCAGAAGCTGCTCCAGATGAACTGGATGTTCATTATCTTGCTGGGCGTTACGGTGGCGATTGGCGTCGGTATGCTTTATTCGGCGGCGGGTGGTGATTTCAACCCCTGGGCCTCGCGGCAAATGATCCGGTTCGGCGTCGGGGTGGCGATCATGATCGTGGTCGCCTTGGTCGATGTGCGCATATGGATGAAGCTGGCCTATCCATTTTATGTCGTCGCCTTGATCCTCTTGGTCCTGGTTGAATTGAAGGGGTCCATCGGGATGGGGGCCCAACGGTGGATCAACCTCGGGTTCGTCCAACTGCAGCCCTCCGAGGTCATGAAAGTCGCCTTGATTTTGGCGTTGGCCCGTTATTTTCATGGGGCCAATCTGGAAGATGTCGGGCGGATACCCTACCTCATCGTGCCGTTGATTATGGTCGGCGCGCCGGCGGTCCTGGTGTTGCGGCAGCCGGATTTGGGAACGGCCTTGATGTTGATTGCCTCGTCGGGGGCGATCTTCTTTCTCGCCGGGGTCCGCATGTGGAAGTTCGGGGTCGTTTTGACCATGGCTTTGGCGGCGATTCCCATCGGGTGGCAGTTTCTCCATACCTACCAAAAGAACCGGGTTCTGACCTTCCTCGATCCGGAACGCGATCCGTTGGGCGCGGGCTATCACATTACCCAATCGAAAATCGCTTTCGGCTCCGGCGGGGTTTTCGGCAAAGGCTTCATGCTGGGCTCGCAGAGCCACCTCAACTTCCTGCCGGAAAAGCATACCGACTTCATTTTCACCATGCTGGCCGAAGAGATGGGGCTTCTCGGCGGGCTTGGGTTGCTCGGGCTTTACTTCCTTATTCTGATTTACGGCTATGCGATTTCGGTTCAGAGCCAGAACCATTTCGGCCGCCTGGTCGGTCTTGGCATTACCTCGACCTTCTTCCTCTATGTGTTTATCAATATCGCCATGGTAATGGGCTTGGTGCCGGTCGTCGGCGTACCTTTGCCGCTGATTTCCTATGGCGGAACAGCGATGCTGACCTTGATGTTCAGCTTTGGCTTACTGCTCTCGGTGTCCATTCACCGGGAGGTGTCCATCGCCCGGCGCGGTGGCGAGGAAGACGTTTAGAAATCTTCTAATATCCACAGTGTTTGTGAGGTCTTGCCTTTGGGGAAAAGTTTCTCTAAAAATAGTTTGAAGCCAAACTATTAAATCCGGCCGGGGGTGAGATGTACGTTCGGGGTAAAACGATGAATGCAGCCGATGCTATTTTAGGTGAGGGGGTGACCCGTGCGGGCCGTGAGGCGACGGCGTTGCTGTTCGGCCATCAATCGGTCAGTTACGGGAAGCTCGAAGCGCGGGTTAATCAATTCGGCAATGCCTTGCTGGATGCCGGGATCGTCCCAGGCGACCGGGTGTTGTTTATGCTCAAGGACACCCCCGATTTTGTCGCGGCGTATCTCGCCACGTTGAAAGTCGGTGGCGTCGCTATCGCGTTTAATATCCGCGCCTCGGAAAAGGACCTGGCCTTCGTCATCGAGGACAGCCAATGCAAGGTCATGTTCATCGATGCCGAGTTCGTCGGCACCTACCGTCCGGTCCGCAAGACGCTGACGCAGGAGCCGCTGGCGGTTGTCGCCGGGGCGGCGAGCGGCGAATACAAAACCATTGAAACCTTCATCTACGGCCAGTCGACAACCCTGGACTCCGTTCCGCTGTCACCGGACGCCATGGCCTTTTGGATTTACACCTCCGGGACCACGGGAAAGCCCAAAGCGACGGTTCATTTGCAAAGCCACGTCTTGATCGGCGAGCGGCATTTGGTCGACAACCTGGGGGTTAAGCCGGGCGATAAGATCTTCATCACGTCGAAAATTTTCTTCGCCTACTCGCTCGGGCACGGTCTGATCGGCGGATTGCGAGCCGGGGCGACCCTCATTCTGTTCGACGGCTGGCCGGATGCGGAAGCGGTCACCCGCGTGGTCGAACGCTTCGAGCCCGATCTGATGTTCAGCGTGCCGACCTTCTATCGCAACCTTTTGAGCGGCGGATATGCGGAAAAGCCGGTGTTCAAGTCGGTGCGAATTTACGTTTCGGCGGGTGAGGCGTTGCCGGCCAGTTTGTGGCAGCGCTGGAAGGACGTCACGGACCGGGAAATTTACGAAGGCATCGGCGCTTCCGAGGCGACCTTCCTGTTCATTGCGGCGCGGCCGGGAGCGGTCAGGCCGGGGACCTGTGGCAAGAAACAGCCTTGGGCCGACCTCAAATTATTGGCCGACGACGGCTCTGAAATCACCGAACCGGGCCGCGAAGGCATCCTTTGGGTGCGGATGGACAGCAATATGTCCGAATACTGGGGGCGGCCCGACAAGACGGCCGAGTCGCTGAACGACGGTTGGTATTGCACCGACGATATGTTCTCGTTCGACGCCGAGGGGTTTTGGTCCCATCACGGACGGGGCGACGACATGCTGAAGATTTCCGGTCAGTGGGTTAGTCCGATTGAAATCGAAGACGTCGCTTTGACCGTTCCGGGGGTCTCCGAAGCCGCAGTGGTCGGCGCGCCCAATGCCGACGGGTTGGTCCGGTTGGCGATGTTCGTCGTCGCTAAAGAGCAGGAGGCCGATCAGGAAAAATTAACCGTCGCCGTGCAAGACGCCATCAAGGAGCGGTTGTCGATCTACAAATGCCCACGCGTGGTGCGCTACGCGTCGGTCCTGCCGCGTACCGACACAGGGAAACTCAAGCGGTTCGAACTCCGTGCCATGGCCGCCGAAGCCACCGGCGCATAACCCCACTTTCCCCTTGCGAAGCCAAGCGCCGCGCCGTATAACGCCCGGCACGTCAAAGCGACGGGCGCATAGCTCAGTTGGTAGAGCAGCTGACTCTTAATCAGCGGGTCCAAGGTTCGAGTCCTTGTGCGCCCACCAATAAAATCAAAGGCTTAGGTCAAAAGCGACCTGAGCCTTTTTGCTTTTTGGGCGCTTTAGGTGATTTGAGATCGTCATTGCCTGGCAATTCGGCCGCGCTCGGCGCGGGTGAGTTCTTGGGCGTTGTTTTGTTATTGTTCGACGTTCCGTAAGCTATTGGAAGATTACATTTTATTCGGTATCCATCGGTGATGGGGTGTTGAATATAGGCAAATAATAGATAAGTTAATACGCCAAGTAGCACCATTATTATTTATTTTAAAGCGTTCTAGTTAAAATAATAAATTTTAATTATTTGGCATAGCAAATTAAAATAATTGTAATTATAACGTTTTTGTGGCATAATATTTATTGTCGAATATTATTTCGGCAATGGAGCGGAGGGCTGAAAATGTCCGATAAGCACACCCCACAAACACATCCCACCCCAAGAAAGAGCGATAAAGGCGATAAGGCAAATAGCCGGGCGACGGATACTCCCATCGATCCTTCAGCCGAGATCATGAAAAAACACGGTATCGAGCGAGTTCCCGTGGACTACTTCCATATTGGGGCGTTTCGATACACGAACTTGGATGATGCCATTGCTCAAGCAAAGCGGCAGAGCTGAGACGGGCCTTGAGTTTGTTGCCCTGAATAGGAGTTTCACCATGGCGGTTCGCACAAACACAAAAACGGTGACGTTTAAACATCCATTTCACCTTGCCGACATGGACGAAATCCAGCCAGCCGGATCATATGAAGTTGAAACGGACGAAGAGCTTGTAGAAGGCCTTTCGTTCACAGCTTGGAAAAGAAAACGCTCGCTCATTCATCTTCACGGCACGACCGGAAACGCGAAGCTGATGCAGGTGATGGAAGTCGATCCAAAAGAATTGGATGCCGCGTTGAGGCGCGACTCAGAACCACGGCAAGATTTAGACTTTGCAGCTCGTTTTGATGAATCCGGTCAAGCGCCTAATGGCGAAAGTGCTCCGGATACATCCAAAATCCTGCCCATAGCAAAAATCATACTTCAATTGGCCGGAGAATTAAGACGGCGCGTCAAAACAGACCGTCTCTTCCGCGCTATACGGGAAGACCGGAACCCCAAATAGCCCCCGTGTTGTGCCTGGTTGTTTCTATGCCGCTCTACCTGTTTCAGCCAGAGGTGGCAGCAAAGATTTAATGCGATTGCAGTTTTCAGTGATTTCGCGGTCTAAAAATCGAGCCGCCTGCGCATCCCACATCCCAATAAATAAAATAATAATGGGATTAATAAAAATAGTTTGTGGCGTTCTGATTAAAAATAAAAACAAATATAAGTGGTAATTATTTCTTGTCATGCCAATGTATTAATGTGGCTGAGTATTTTCTCAGCCAAATGAAAGTGAAGCAATATGTCCTTCAAAGATTACGTTGCAAACGAGAACACAGCCAGCCAATCCAGAGCTGTCGAGCTATCCAAAGATGCTAAACATGCTAAACGGCATGACAAGGTGGCCGATCAGCATGATAAAGCGGCCAATCCGGCGCATAAGGCCGAAACCAAGGAAACTTCCAAGCCTAGATCTTAGGGTTCCATTGCGGGAGGGACATTCCTCCCGCCCCTCCTGATTTTGCGGGCGACGATTTCCGTAACAGGCGACACCAATGCCAACAAGCCCTTCCTGCAATACTTCAGTTTTCCGCGATTTACTTGTTTTAAATAATCGGGATAAGGCGGTGTCGTTTGAAGATAAACTACCAAGGCAGACACATATCGTTGGCGCAATTCTCTTTTGCACCCACTCCCCAAGCAAGCCCAAAAAACCAAATCGTGCCGCACCCATAAAGTCGACAGGCTTCCCCCTTCATGCAGGGACATTGGGGCGGAGAGAGGAGCGACATCTTCGACGGTGCCGGATGTGTGGATTTACCCACCTGGATGCCCCCTCTGCATATCCCATATGTTGCGGGAGACGGAAGGAAATGATCGCAGACACAGTGGAACCGCCCAATTCCAGTCCCATCAGCCGATTTTTGCAGAAAATATAGGTTCGGTGCATCGGCAGGTGTGGTTTCTCAAGTTTCACAAAGGATGCGGCCAGAAAACGAATTGGAATGCTTAATGTTTAGGTGGATGAGATGACAGCGAAAACCATCAGCAGCCGGGTTCATTTTTCTCACCAATTCAATTTACCGGGACGAACTGAAACCTTTCCTCCCGGCGCGTATGGTTTGGAGGAGCGATATAAAAGAACCGGACTGATGTCATGGTTCAAGATGAAGTTGTTATCAACCTGCATCAGGGTTTGCCGTGATCCTGGAATCGATGGTCAGTTTGAAACCATTCACATCGATGCCGGAGTTCTGAAGGCTTTACTCCTCAAAGATAAACACCGCCTCGACAAATTTTAAGTATAGGGGGGGGCGAGTTGCGGCCTACCCCCGGCTCTATTCTTTCTAGGGTCGGGGCTTGAGTACCCCGGCTATTGGTTTTCAATATCCTCCAGGATCATCTCCTGGGTTTCGGCCAAGGATGAAGCAATAAACTCGACGAACGGCTCTAGGTTGCCGTCGTCGGCTTTCTTGAGCGCCTCAAGGTATGTCCGCCGTTTTTCGTTTTTGACGATGGCTGGTGGATAACCGGCCTTTATCAAGATCAGGTTCATAAGAATTCTCGCGCCACGGCCATTCCCGTCGTCAAAGGGGTGGATGCGGACCATATTGTAGTGCGCAACCGCTGCAATGCCGATGGGGTGGAGATGGCCATCCTGTTCGGTAATCCACCGGCAAAGTTTTTCCATTTCACTCGCGACGTGGACGGGGTCGACATATCGGTGAATGGTGCCGTCCGCTTGAAGGACGTGATTGGCTTCCCGCTTGTATTCTCCGGGACGGGCTTTCTTTTCTACTTTTTGGCCTTGCTCATTGATGGCCGGAGTGCTTTTGACGCCGGAAAGTAGGAGGCCGTTGATTTCCTTGATAAGGCCTTCGGAAATAGGCCGCTGATTGCTGATCACCTCGTAGAGAAAATCGATCGCTTCTGCATGATTGGACGCATCGACAAAGTCCTTGAGGGGCTTGCCTTCGACGGTCAGGCCTTCCTTAAGATAGAAGATCGTATCTCCGAGGGTCAGCGTGCTTCCCTCGATGGCGTTTGAATCGTATGTCCAGGTGAACTTGAGCTTTTCTTGTATGGTTGGCCAGACGCTTGTGTGTTTGTTCTTGAGCGTTTCGATTTGTGAGCGCTGAGTATCGATGTGCCGCATCAAGGAGAGTAGCGCCGAAGTTTCATTTATTCTGTAAGATGCCGGAGTTTGATCGGAATTCATGCTCATTTGTCCGGCGTTTTCTCTTTATTTTCCATGGGCTTAAATAGAAGGCATCTGGGATAAGTATAGACGTTTTATCAAAATCCGCAATTGAATGAGCGATGATGGAGCTTATGCGGATGGCGTGATAGCCACTACGTATCGAGAGGAGTCACAAGCATCACTCTATTCAGCCGCCTCGTTGTCCGCGTCGGAGCGGGGGTCGATTTCGAAGGCCATGGCGGTGGTGCGGGGCACTAGGCCAAAGTCGACGGTGTCTTCTTCGTCGGGCTGCGCGCGTTGGGTAATCCGGTAAAGGGCGAAAATACCGAGGATCAATGTGACGACGGCGGCGTGAATGAACAGGCCGCCGGGGCCGAAGTAGTTCATATAAATGGTGGCGATAAAGGGCCCGGCCGCCGCGCCGCATCCATAGGTTAGGAGCAGTGACGCACTGGCCGGGACGAAGTCTTTGACCTCCATATGATCGTTGGCATGGGCGATGGCGATGCCGTAGAGCGGCAGCAGCAAACCGCCGGCGGCGATGCCGACCAAATAGAGGCCGGTTTCCGAGGTGATGACGCCGGCTCCCATGACGATGCCGACGGCGGTCATGACCAAAGAGCACCCGGCGATGACATAACGGCGGTCGATCTTATCGGAAAGGCGCCCAAACGGCCACTGGGTCGCCATGCCGCCGAGGATCATTACGGCCATGAAGATGGCGACGTTGGAGGTGGAAAGCCCCATCTGCTGAGCGAAGACAGCGCCCAGCCCCCAGAAAGCGCCGGTGCCGAGCCCGGACCCTAAACATCCGACGACGCCGACGGGGGATTTTTTATAAAGCTTACGGAATTTCATCCATTCCGGTTCGATGACGACCGGCGTGGCGCTTGTCGTCAAGGCCACCGGGACGAGGGCCACGGAAATAACGACCGAAACCAGAACGAAGAGATCGTAGCCTGCCACCGGGGCGATGTTGAGGAAGACCTGTCCGAAGGCGGTGGCTCCGAGGATGGTGATGAAATAGGTGGCGAGGACGCGGCCGCGGTTGAGATTGTTGGAGCGTTCGTTGAGCCAGCTTTCGGTGACCAGACAGAGACCGGCGAAACAAGCGCCGGTCAGGAAGCGGAAAACCACCCAGCTATAGGGATCAATGAACACCGCATGACAAAGCGCCGCCGCCGAGGCCAAAGAGGCCAAGGCTGAAAACGTGCGGATGTGGCCGACCCGGTTGACCAGCCGGGGGGCATAGATGCTGCCGCCGACGAACCCGGCGTAGTAGCTCGACATGATGAGGCCGGTCATCAGGGTGGAGAAGTCTTCAAGACCGGCGCGTAGACCGAGCAAAGACGCTTGAAGCCCGAGGCCTAAATTGATGGCCGCCGCTCCCAACAGGAGGGCGGAAATGCTCATAAGAACGGTCATGCTTATTGACTGACATTATTCGGCGAACGGTGGCAAGGTTATTTTTTAGATTAGTCTCCGTCCGGTAGCGGAATTAAACGTCTTGCCGGAGACCCTCTAGATCGACGATGGCTGTCATGTTTCCGCCGTGATTGATGATGCCGGAAAGACAGTGATGCTGGGCGATCTGGTCCATTTGGGGCAGTGGCTGAATTTCTTTTTCAGCGATGGTGACGATATCGGTGACGGCGTCGACCAAAATACCGAAAACGTCTTCTCCACTTGAGACGAAAAGCACTACGTGCTTTGGCGTGATATCGGTTTCACCTTGCGAAAAGATAAGGCGGAGATCGTAAATGGAGTAAACATTCCCGCGCAACTCGATGACCCCGAGTGAATGAGGGGGCTCGTTTGGCATGGGGCGTGGCGTTTTCCAGCCTTTGATTTCCTTTACGGCATTGATATCGATGCCGTATGTGTCGCCATCAACTTCGAATGTAATCAGTTGCATGGAATTTCGATTTTCCTTTTTGCGCTAGTGGTGCGAACAAAACGGAAGAGTCCTTTCCGTTTTGTGTCTTGCGCCCCACGACTCTTATAAATCTCGTGGTTTTTGACCCCTGACGAATGGGAACCATTCGTCAGACTCAAACCACTAGAAGGGCTAGCGCCCCTGGCGTTGCTGTAGGCTCTTGCTGCGTTTGAACGCTTGATCCAAATCCTTTTGCCGCCGCGCGTCTTTCTTGGCGACAAGGAGAATGGCGCCTACGAATACAAAGGCAACCAAAAGAAATAGAAGTAACGGTTCGTTGTCGACCATAGCCAGCGCGATAATTTCTAGTAGGACCAACTTATGGCCCAAGGCTGGCGACGCATTAAAGTAGGTTAGGTTGAAGCTTTCTTTTTGCCTGGAGGATTTCCAGGGCTTCAAGCTTTGAATCCGTTGCAACCGGCAGTTCGTTGGTGTCGATGTGGGCGCTATCGAAGGCGCAGATTTCCAATAGAGCGCGCGGCCTGATAATGCGCACCGAACCTGTTGCGTAATCGATCATGCCATCTCGGCGCAGTGCTCTTAACGTCCGGTTGACGTGGACCACGCTTAGGCCTAACAAGTCGGCGAGAAGTTCCTGGGTAATCGGAAAATCGAAAGACCGGTCGACCGATTGGTCGATAACCTGCAAACGTTTCCAAAGCTCCAGTAATAAATGTGCCGTGCGTTCATAGGCGTTCCGCCGCCCGAGGCTGACGAGATGCTCGGCAAGCATTGCCTCTTCGCGGGCCGTCGACCATGTAATGGCCATGGCGAGCCTCGGAAGGACGCCGAACAGATCGGCGATCGCTTGAGCGGGAACGGTGGAAACCTGGCAGTCGTTGAGGGCAAAGACCGAATGGTCGGCGATTCCGAAAAGTCCGGCCCTCAATCCCATGAAATCGCCGGGGAGGACAACGTTAAGAATTTGCCTCCGCCCGTCGGGAAGGAGTTTGAAACGGCAGGCCCAGCCAGATTTCAGGAGGTGAACGCTGGTGTCGGCCGAGCTGGCGTGAATGATCTCTTCGCCGGCGTATACCGTTGCCGGATCGCTTCCCGCACTAATCAACCACTGACGTTCCTCCGGCGTGAGCTTCATGAAAATCGAAAGCTTTTTGATGAGTGGAGTATCTTCTTTTTTTGCCATTGTTCCTTCACACGGCTGAATGATCGCCACAACCCTTTTGTCGCCAATGCGGCCGAGGGTGTCGTCTTTCAGCCTGCTTTTTCGAAACGTTCTCCCTTGCTGCTTGCAACTTTACGCCGATCCCGCCGGTCTGAACAGCCTTACCTGTCTTCAAGGGGATGTAAGGGGTTGATTTGAAGGGGGCATGGAGGACGCTTCCAGTCCGAGAAAGCTGGTTTTGCTGCACTGCGGGACGGAATCGGGACGGAAAAACGCCGTCTTTTTCAGATTGGCGAATTCGATGTTTTGAGGATCGAAGCCCAGAACAGTTGCACTGCGGGTAGCAGAATTCGCGCAACCCCACCGCTCGCCGAAGCCCGTGCGAACCGAATAATGATTGAAATCATGCGTCGCGGCCTGTAATGTATTCTTACATCCTTACTGGAGGAATTTATTGTGCTGGCCAAACTCACATCCAAAAACCAACTGACGCTGCCCAAGGCGGTGTTGTCGTCGTGCCCGGGCGCGGAGTATTTCGACGTGTCGGAAGACAACGGGCGCATCGTTCTGACGCCGGTGCGGCTGAACAAGGCCGACGCCGTGCGCTCCAAGCTGGCGGATTTGGGCATCGGCGAAGACGATGTGGCGGACGCGGTCAACTGGGCCCACAAAGCCGGATGACCCCGCCGCGCCTCGTCCTCGATACCAACGTGCTGCTCTCGGCCCTGCTGTTCCATCAGGGTTCGGTGGCGTGGCTGCGCCATGCCTGGCAATCGGACGCCGTTCGCCCCTTGGCGAGCCGCGACACCACCGAGGAACTGATCCGGGTACTGGCGTACCCTAAGTTCAAACTGACCGACGGGGACCGGGAAGACCTGCTCGGCGACTATCTGCCCTGGTGCGAGACCGTCACCGTGCCAAACAAAACCCAAGTCCCTGACTGCCGCGATCCGTTCGACCGCCCGTTTCTAGCGCTGGCCGTCGCCGCCAAGGCCGATGCCCTGATCACCGGTGACAAAGACCTGCTGGCCCTGGCGGATAATTTCAAGGTTCCGATCCTGACCCCCGCCGCGTTCAAGGAACGCTTCGACGGCAACACCAAAAGCAAGATCAAGGTGGACTGATGCCAGTTTTGAACGGGTTCACGCGAGACGCGAACATCAAAACCGTGACGGCGGCAAAACGCCAGCATATTATTGCAGCGACAAGTTGCCACACTGATTGAGTGCACTGTTATTGCGTTAAGTCGAGTGCTGTGGAGGGGGCAGTAAATGGAGTTGGGACAGATAGTTAGCATAGGCATATCAGTTTTGGCCCTCGTAATGTCGGCTACAACACTCTGGCTGACCTTGCTTCGTAAGGGCGATATCAGAATGACGAAACCGACCCTTATTTACTTCGGGCCAGACGGCGGCAGGGGCGGGGAAACGGAAATTTCAAAGATCTTTTTGCGCACCTTGCTCTATTCGAGTGCAAAGCGGGGGCATGTCGTCGAGAATGCCTATGCCCGCCTTCGTCGCGGTGAGACGCAGCAGAACTTCAGTATTTGGGTCTATGGCGAAGATCGTCTAGCGCGCGGCTCCGGCCTCTACGTTGGCAGTGAGGGCGTCGCAACAAATCACCATTTTTTGACGCCTACTGACGTCCGGAATTTCGATTTCGCGGCGGGCGGTTACAAGTTGGAAATATTCGTGAAGATTGTCGGTGAAAGCAGTGTGCGACGCTTGGCGGAGATTGACCTGACAATAACAGACGCGGAGGCGGAGAAACTTCGCGAGCCCGGAAATGGCATCTTTTTCGATTGGGGACCGGACGCTGGACGTTACCAGTCACACGTGGATATGCGCCCTAAAAAGCCAGAGAGTCCTCTTCTCTGGCTTCAGGCACTTCACGAAGGAGCACGGGACATGCCGGAACGCTCTTCGTGATTACGCAATTACGGTAATGGCATTTAATACCCGGCTCGCAAGGGCTATTACCCCTCCACCCGTTCCCCACCCCCGGACAGCGCATCCTTCACCGTCTCCGGCGCGGCGGCGATGACTTTTAAAAGATTGCGGGCGGCCTGATCGGGTTCGGTGCGGTGTTGTTCCCAATCGCGCAGCGTACCGATGGGGATGTGAAACGCCCGCGCAAAGGCTTCCTGGGTCAGGTTCAGGGCGCGCCGGATGCGCTTGGCGTCCGCGACGGGTTCGAATTCCGCCAACTCCGCCTGGGTCAGGATCGGGTTGTCCGCATCGTCCGTGGCGGCGCGCGCAATGGCGTCGTCCGTCAGGCCGTCCAGGCGCGCCTTTTCAGGCTTAGACAGGCGCGGCGGCTTGTCAAAATTGGCTACGGTTTTTGTGGTAGTACTGCCGCTCATGGCTGGTTGCCTTTCTCGCCGAAATGATCCGGGTCACGTCTTCGCCGTCGACGGTCCGTCTTTCGTGGGTGATGACGACATAGACCCCGTTTTCGATTTGCCCGATGACCTGCCAGCGGTCCTCGCCGCCCCGGCGCTGATAACGCTCCAACCCCGAACACATACAGGGCGTAATCGAAACGCACCCCGTGCTTGGCGAGGTTCGAGGCCGCCTTGCCGTCGTCCCATTCAAAATTCATTATACGGAATTCCCGTAGTTTTGCAAGATGTCCTCATCCCGACAGCCCGGCCTCGATGGAGCAAATGATGGAAAAATCCCGGATGAAGCAAAAATTAGACAACATATTTCCATCTCACGCCGTCTGCTAGACGCGCGTCACCTTGATCTCGTCAGCATGTTCCATGGCGCGGGCGTGTATCCGGTACCGCGTTTCCGCGCCGCCACCTCTTATTTTACAATGTTCGGCTTTTCCTTACCTGTCTCTAATTTTGTCAGTAAAGCGAATGGGTTGCTCCCTACGATTGATGTTAGGCGAATCCGGCAACCTATCTTATGTTAATGAACTCTCCGCGCAATAGGGCCATCTATTGGCACCGAAAGCTCGGTGGCTGAACCCCCGGTGGATGCACCCCACTTGCCTATACTCGGCTGCTGGGCTTTCTCGAACGAGAACAGTAAAGCCCGAGATTACGGGCGAGGAGCCTAATATTTTAATCAGAGAACCGGTCCTGAAAGACGGACTGTCGGTGCACCATTTGGTGGAGCGGTGTCCTCCGCTCGACCTGAACTCCCAATATGCCTACAACTTGATGGGTGGTTATTTCGCGAAAACCTGCGCTGTTGCCGAAGTCGATGGCAAGATCGTCGGTTTTCTGCTGGGATTTATTCCGCCCGATAAACAGGATCGATTTTTCGTTTGGCAGGTTGCGGTTGATAAAGAACACCGCCGGGGCGGCACCGCCCAAAAACTGCTGTACGACATTTTATCTCGGCCTGCCTGTGCTCAAGTCCGGTTTGTCGAAGCGACGGCGACCCCTTCAAACGAGGCTTCGAAGAAATTCTTTTCGAACTTCGCGACGCGCACTCAAGGGCGCATCGAGTTTTCCCCGTTTCTGTCGCGGGAGGATTTGGGTGGTGAACACGAGGAAGAGCTTTTGATCACCATTGGCCCCTTCACCCCCTTACACACAACAAAAAACGAGTAGATGATCATGAGAATCATTGAACAAGTAGAATCAGACGTTCGTGGATATGTTCGGTCTTTCCCGGCCGTATTCGATGTCGCCAAAGGCGCACTTATTTTTGACGAGCAGGAAAACCGCTACATCGATTTTTTCGCTGGCGCGGGAACCCTCAACTACGGTCACAACGACCCGCACATCAAGCAGGCTCTGATCGATTATATGGAGCATGACGGGATCGTGCATGCCCTCGATAAGGCGACGACGGCCAAATGCGCCTTTTTGCAAAAGATGGTCGACACCATCTTCAAGCCGCGCAATCTCGAATACAAAATCCAATTTACCGGGCCGACTGGGACCAATGCCGTTGAAACGTCAATGAAATTGGCCCGCATGGTCAAACGGCGCTCCAATATCGTGGCGTTCACCAACGGCTATCATGGTCTCACCATGGGGTCTCTGGCGGTCACGGGGAACTCGTTTTACCGCGATGAATCCTACGGTCTGCGGGCGAATACCGACTTTATGCCTTACGACAAATATTTCGGTCCCGATGTCGATACGTTGACCTATTTCCGCAAGTTCCTCGAAGACAATTCAAGCGGCGTCGATTTGCCGGCAGCGGTGATCGTCGAGACCGTTCAGGGCGAAGGCGGCATTAATGTCGCTAGCGACGAATGGCTCCAGGGCTTGGAAAGTCTGTGCCGCGAGTTCGATATGCTGCTGATCGTCGACGACATTCAGATGGGCAATGGTCGCACGGGGCCGTTCTTCAGCTTCGAGCGTTCCGGCATCACGCCCGACATGGTGACCGTCTCCAAATCGATCGGCGCTGGCTTGCCCTTGTCCTTGCTGTTGATGCGTCCGGAGTTGGACCAATGGCAACCGGGCGAACACACCGGGACTTTCCGGGGGAACAACCTCGCTTTCGTCGCGGCGACGCAGGCGTTGACCTATTGGGACAACAGCGATTTCCAGAAGGCGATCGTTTACAAGGGCGAGTTGATCGAAACCGAACTTAGGAAATTCGCCGAAAAATACGAGAGCGAAAACATTGAAATCCGCGGTGTTGGCATGGCCTGGGGTATGGACTTCCATGAGGAAGGACGGGCTGATGAAATCTCGGCTGCCGCCTTTGAGCGTGGATTGATCATTGAAACCGCAGGGGCCGACGCCAGCGTACTGAAGTTCCTGCCGCCGTTGATCATCGAAGAAGAACTGCTCAAGGAAGGGCTGGAAATCGTCGATAAGGCTATCGGCGATATCGTCGAGCGGCGTGCTCAGATGCGTTCGGGGGGCTTTCAATGATCGTTCGCACGCTGGATGAAATCATCGGAACGGAGCGTGACGTCAAAGCGGAAAACGGCAACTGGGTCAGCCGCCGTTTTCTCCTGCGCAAGGACGGCATGGGGTTCTCGTTCCACGAAACGATCATCTATGCCGGTACCGAAACCTACATTTGGTATAAGAACCATTTGGAGGCGGTTTATTGCGTTGCGGGCAAGGGTGAGATTGAAGACCTGGGAACCGGTGAAATCCATCCGATTTCCGACGGCACCATGTATGCCCTCAACACCCATGAAAAGCACTATCTCCGGGCGACCGAAGATATGCGGTTGGTCTGCGTTTTCAACCCGCCGATCACCGGGACCGAGGTGCACGACCGGGAAGGAACCTATCCGATCGTTGAGGATGACTCTTGAGGACTGGCCTAAAGAACATCCATACGAAATGAAAAACATCAAGGCCACAGTGTGCAGAACGCTGTGGCCTTGGTGCTTATTAGGAGCGACTAGACAGCCGTTAAGGAAGTGTGCAGATGAAATTGAATGCCGGCCACATTGCTCAGGTCGAAATGCAAACGGACTTCAAGGTCACGCAGCAAGTCGATGTGGACCAAAGCAACCTGTTAGACCTTCACGGCGACCATACCTACTTTGATGACGGAGAAATCGTCGTCTACTGGAGTGGGGCTGCCAATCAGAATGGCGAAACCAGGGAGCTTGTGGCGACCCAAGTCGCAACCCGGGACGACTTCAAAGCCAATCTTTTTATCCCGCATCCGGCACTAATTTTGCCGGTATCGGTCGTGGTCGGCTAGTTCGAACCGGTCTTAGAAAATTCCGAAACGCCGGGTCTCCATCGCGGCTTCAACCCGGTCCATCGCCAGTTGTTCGGCTGCTTCTCTGGCTGTTATGCCGTTCTTCTTCGACCGTTCGAGGACCTCTTTTGTGTTCTCCCTTATTTTTTCCTCAATCGCCTTAAAAGCGCCCTGAGCGGTTTGCCCCTGATATTCCATCGCCGCGCAGATAACGCCGCCCGCATTGGCGATGAAGTCGGGAACGTTGATGACGCTGCGGGATTCGAGTTCCTTTTCCGCATCGCGCGTAATCGGAATATTGGCGCCCTGGAGGATCAATTTTGCCTTGAAGTCGCCGAGGGTGTCCCGTGACAAAACGTCTGGCCGAGCGGCCGGGATCCATATGTCGGTCTCGACGAAGTTGACGGCCGACCGGTCCATTTTTTCCCCACCCGAAAAATCGGCGACCGCTCCGCCTTGCGATTTATGGGCCGTAAGGGCGTCGATGTCGATTTCCTCCGGATTATAGAGCGTTCCGTGGCTGTCGGAGACGGCGACGATTTTTGCGCCTTTTTCGGAGAGGAAACGGGCGGCGTGGATGCCCACCGAACCGAAGCCCTGAATGGCGACCCGCGCTCCCTTAAGTTTGAAATCGCAATATTCTACGGCAACCTCGGCCGCCACGGACAAGCCGAAGCCGGTTGCGCCCAATTCGTCGAGCGGAATGCCGCCCAAGGCTTTCGGCAGTCCGGCGGCCCGGTTGATTTCGTCTTTCACCCAGCCCATGCACAGTTCGTCGGTGCCCATGTCGGGGCCGAAGATATAGTCGGTTTCGCCACGCAACGCCTTGGCAAAGGCCCGGACCATTTTTTCCTTCTGTTCTCTGGAGGCGTGGGGGTCGCCGATCATGACCGACTTGCCTCCGCCATGGTTTAGGCCAGCCGAAGCATTTTTGAGGGTCATCGCCCGGGCTAAACGGAAGCATTCCTCAAGCGTGACGTCCGGTGCGATGCGTAAACCGCCG
>Ga0209578_10000737_pt1 | contig 36504 bp, 36 predicted proteins | sample tdAd472_FD_187127 | JGI IMG/M metagenome (GOLD analysis project Ga0209578, IMG submission 187127) | Marine sediment microbial communities from the Atlantic coast under amendment with organic carbon and nitrate - tdAd47.2 (SPAdes)... | ecosystem: Environmental > Aquatic > Marine > Coastal >...
TTATAGCCTCTACGCAAAAGGCGCCAACGCTGTTAGCACCCTGCGTGCTGCCTATGACAATGCGCTTACCGACGTTGACCTGCTGCTGATGCCCACCACACCAAAACTTCCGCTGCCACTACCTGCTGTTGATGCCAGCATAAAGGAGAGTCTTTACGCCTCTTTCGCCCCTTTAGGGAATACCCAGGCGTTTAACTACACCCATCATCCGGCAATCTCCTTGCCCTGCGGCGTGGCCGACGGTCTCCCCATTGGAATGATGCTGGTGGGCCGGCATTTTGAAGAGAGCACGATTTATCGCGCCGCTTCTGCATTCGAAACAGCCACCGAGTGGAAGACAATGTAAGCAGTGAATGACCGATTGCTAGATTGGTCCAAAAGACCAATTTTTCCTAACGGCCACGGAATCAATTTTAAACAATCGCCTGTGTGAAGGGATTCAACATCAACATCCGTTCGCAGATGGGTCCAGCAACCTGCCTCGCCGTTGCCCGTTTAACAAGTCAAACAAATAGAGTTACCCGCGATTGAGTTAAATGGGTGGTTTGGGGCATTTTTCGCGAGCTGATCAACATCTACCCCGACCAGCTCAATTTGCCTTCCCAACCCCATCCTGTGGGAAAATCCGTATTACCAAGCACGGCGGCCCCCACGGTAACCGTAATACGCACATTTTGCCGCCGACCCGAAACATCAGGAAGCCGCGCCCTTTAACCTCCTGATAAACCACCACTGAGGTTCATTTAATGAGTGGTTGTTGCGATAACAGTCCAGCAATTGAAGCCCTTCACGACCGACAGCGGGGGACGCTAAAAATTGTGCTGGGCATTAATGCGGTGATGTTTCTGGTGGTCGCACTGGCTTCGATTTACGGCAGTTCAACGGCCCTGCTCGCGGATAGCCTTGATAACCTTGGGGATGCGTTGACCTATGGCATCAGCTTTTACGCGGTGACCTGGGGCACCGCCGGTAAGGCTAAGGTTGCTCTATTCAAGGGTGGTTTGATTCTTTTAGCGGCGTGTGTGGTGGTTGGGCAGCTTGTCTACCGAATCTGGGTGCCCACCACGCCTATTTTTGAGGTGATGGGTGCCTTCAGCCTGTTGGGCCTTCTGGCCAATTCGGTCTGTCTTTATCTGCTTTGGCAGCATCGCCAGGAAGACGTGAACATGAGTTCGGTCTGGGAGTGCTCACGAAATGATATCGCCTCCAATCTGTCGGTTTTTATCGCGGCGGGAGCGGTTTGGCTCACCGGTTCGGGCTGGCCCGATATTCTGGTTGCACTCGGTCTCGTCTGGCTATTAACCCGGTCATCGATTCGCGTGATTGCATCCGCTCTGACAGAGCTTCGCGCAGCGGCTTAGTTAGGCTGTTTGTGCGGGCTCGAACAGTGCCAGGCCACCAGTAATCATCGAGAGGCTTATGGACAACCTCCCTGAAACAAATGAAGTAATCATCGAACAGTGCCCGGATGCAGTAATTTTTGCGGATCTGAAGGGAATCATTGGCGTATGGAACACCGCGGCCGAGCGGATTTTTGGCTTCTCTAAAGAGGATGCGCTTGGCGCAAGCCTGGACATCATCATTCCAGCGCCTTTTCGCCAGGCACATTGGCAGGGGTTCGACCGTGCGATTGCAGATCGATTAACTAAATACGTGGGGCAGTCTCTGCCGACCAAAGCAGTCCGGGCCGACGGATCAACAATATACGTGGAGCTTAGCTTTTCTATTCTTCTCGACGCTGCGGATGACGTGCTCGGGGCGCTATCGATGGCCAGGGACATCACCGAACGTTTTGAACAGGATCGAAAAAACCGCAAGCGGCTGGCAGAGCTGGAGAAAGACGCGAACTAGCGTTCAAAAATTAAGTTCGCAAAGGGAATAACAAACAGAAAAAAGAAAAGAAAAAAAAGCAGGGCGACTGACCAGAATGGTTTTAAGTCGGACCCTATGGAGTCGGTTTTTTAATCCAGCAAGCCCCCCCGTTCGTCCTGAGCTTGTCGAAGGACGAACGGGGGTTTCTATAAGGTCACGCTGATAAACAGCATTTAATTAATCACTTCGGTCGTGACCTGACGCGCTGTGAACGCATGGCAAAACCCCTTAACTTAGTGCCATTCGTGACAAACCAGGGACTGAAAGCGCGTTCAACGTTGGTCTGAAACTAGCTATCAAAAGACAGCCATATTCCACTTTCGCCTCAGAGGGCATTAGCGAATGACCAGCATACTGATAGGTGCAGTGATTGGAATAATCGTATCGATTCCGCTGACCATAGTGCCAACCCGGCGTTTCTTGCGGCCTCGGCATGAAAGAGCCTTTTATTCGCTCACGCTCATCCCAATCGCAATGATCTACATCGGTTTTGTCTACCACTACGGCGATCTTGATGCGCTTTATGCGGAAATCGCCGGGGTTTTGCTGTTCACTGTTTTTGCGCTGTGGGTCCAGTTTTCAACCGCCTGGATACTGGCGGTGGGTTACGTTGCCCATGCGTTCTGGGATGTGCTTCACGAAATTTTTGTTACCGGTGCCGGCCTGCCTTTTCCATGGACCGACGTGCCGCCGGGTTACGCCGCGTTTTGCTTTGTTTACGACCTGATCATCGCCGGTTACATCTACCAACGGTACCGATTGTGGGAAGCCGACCGGCAGACAGGATGACCGGATCTAATTTCATCGGCGGTATCTGTCGAACCCGTCACCGCCCGGTTTGATCAAACCGGCGTCGCCGGTGAGCTTAACGACCAAAATCAGCAGGCTTTTTTGAACCATGGATTCGATGGTTACCCGCCCCCTCGGTGGTTGCACTAACTCCCATTATTTAAGGAGCAACCAGCCATAGTCCTTTAAATACTGCTCAAACAGCCTAAAGCTTCACCCCCGTTTACCCGATTACAGGTTGGATAAACAGGAGACTAAGCCATGGCCCAGAGCCAGATAGCCAACCAGAAACCGACGTGGGGGTTTAGCCGCTCGAGAGTGTTTGAGATTCTGGAGGTAGGCAGGCCCAATGACAGTACTAGCCGACTGGTCGACCATGCACTGGTAATCCTGATCATCGTCAGCGTTGCTGCCATTGTGCTTGAGTCGGTCGACGCCCTGGCTACCCGTTACCGAGCCGAATTTGACTGGCTACAGTTGATCTCCGTTTTTATATTTACTGGTGAATATCTTTTACGAGTCTGGTCGTCTCCCTCCAGCGACGAGGCAAGGTTCCAGAAACCAGTCATGGGCCGGTTCTGCTACATGCTTACGCCCATGGCGCTGGTTGACCTGCTGGCCATACTGCCCTTTTACCTGGGTATGTTCTTCACCCTTGACCTTCGTTTTCTGAGGATTGTTCGCCTTCTACGACTACTTAAACTGGCCCGTTATTCGCCGGTGATATCCATCCTCATCTCCATCACCAAAACGGAAACAGCGACCATTGGTACCGCGCTGATTTTTTTGGCTCTGGTGCTGGTATTTGCCTCAACCGGTATCTATTACTTCGAACATGACGCGCAGCCAGACGCTTTCGCCAATATCCCAGCAGCCATGTGGTGGGCCGTGGCTACCATCACCACTGTCGGCTATGGCGATATCACGCCGATAACTGCCGCTGGCAAAGTGTTTGGGGCCATGATTAGCATTGCCGGAGTTAGCATGATTGCCATACCTGCAGGATTAATGGCCACCCGGCTTACCGACGAACTTCGCCAACGCCGCCAGGATTATCACGGCCGGGTTGAAGAGGCTTTCGAAGATGGTCATATCAGTATCGAAGAGAGCCGCAGCATGGAACGGCTGCGTGAAAGCCTTGGCCTTAGCGAAAAAGACGCCTCCCGCATCGCTCGCCATGTTCTAAGGGAACAGAAATCGGCCACGAACTGCCCTCACTGCGGTGCGAGTACGGAGGAATAACGCTGCTAAGCAAATGACACGAAAGTGACCGCTGATTAAATCACCTGAATACCACTGAATTACTGGTAGCCTTAGGGCATCCTGTTTACGACTAACCGACCACAGCGGCGTTTGGCGCGCCAGCAGGCACCCCAGGGCTACCGTCTTGCAGTCACTATCCAGGTGGCACTCGGCACGTTGAGCTCACCCGGCGTGGCATAGCCACGCAACACTTCTCTCATGGCCTCTCGGGCCGAATTAGCCTGCTCCGCGGAGACCTGTTGCAACGCCTTACCGACCGGACCCAGGTCCAGCAGATAAGTCATGGCGGTCTGCTCGTCGGTCATGCGCATCACGTCGTCCAGCGGTTCGATTGTTACGTCGCTAAACCCACCGGCGGTAATCAGCGCGCGGGTGTGATCAGGGTCGGCCATGGCAAACGGGCCCGGGGCAAACGGGTCGGCCGGTGCGAGAGGACGATGTTCTTCGGGCAGTTGAGCCACCGCAGCGGCCGTTGTCTGGTAAATCCAGGGATTGTCTTTAATGCCGCGCCAGCACATGAACACCATTCGGCCACCCGGCTTTAATGACTGTCGCAGGTTGGCAAATGCCGCCGGGGGCTGGTTAAAAAACATCACCCCAAAGCGGGAATAGATCAGATTGAAATGTTCGGCTGGCAACGCTTCGGCGCCCACATCCGCCAACTTGAAACTCAGGTTATCCACCTCGCCATGGTGCTGCTGAGCCGACTCAAGCAGGGTTGGCGATATGTCCATACCCACCACGTCACCCCCCGGCAGGACCTGCTGGGCAAGCACTCGGCTAGTGACGCCACCGCCACAACCGACGTCCAGCACTCGTTCGCCGGGCTGTGGTGCAGCCGCGGCCATCAATGCCTGGGACATGGTTGCGAAATTGCGCTCAGAGACGTCCATGGTCCGCGCCCAGATATCGCCGCCTGCGCCGATCCAGAAAGAATCGCCATCGCTCATCTCGACCGGTTTTGAGGTTTTATTCACTGCCTGCTCCCTGATTAATTCCCGATGATTTCCTGATCATTCAAATTCTGAGAAATCTGCCGGGCGCTTCTCGATAAACGCGGCGACCGCTTCCCGGTGTTCTGCTGACTCTCGACCCTGGCGGAATAGCACCATTTCGTCATCGATGACCTGGAGCATCTGCTGCTGGTCAGCCCCGCTATTTAACAGCCGTTTGGTGGCCCGCACCGCCGTCGGCGACAGGGCTGCTAATTTCATACAGAGTTGCATGGCTCTTTTATCTACCTGGTCATCATCACAAATCTGGCTGACCATGCCGAGCTCGTAGGCCACCTCGGCATCAAAAGGCTCGCCGGTGAGCAGAAAATGACTCGCCTTCACCTTACCAGCTGCGCTTAGCAAGGTCAGGGTGCTGCCGAATTCCGGCACCAGTCCAAGACTGGTAAACGGTAGCCGAAAAACCGTCGAACTACCGGCAATGACCGCGTCGCAATGGGGTAGACAGGTGGAGCCAATGCCCACGGCCACTCCGGCCACGGCAGCGACAACCGGTTTTTCCATCGCTATCCAGACCTTCATTAGCTGGGTAGCCGGTGAGTCGGATACCGGTGCACCGTCTACCGGCTGGGCGGAGAAATCGTGCATGTCGTTACCGGCGCTAAACACGCCACCGGCACCGCGCAACAACAACACCCGCACTTTCGGGTTGTCCGCGGCCGCAATCATCTCCTCGCGAATCCGGGTGTACATCGCTTGGGTAAAGGCGTTTTTCTTTTCCGGACGGTTCAGGGTAATTACCTGAATGCCCTCTCGAACTTCACTTAGGATTGATTGACTCATAATATTGGCTTACTCATTGTCTCGGCGGGTTAACCATTTATGGTGCCTCAGGCTGGATTCTCCTGCCAGTCGAATCGGGTTCCTGGCGGGAATTCAAGGCCAAACTCCGACGCCAGCAGCGCCAGTATTTCCTGATCGGTTTCCAGTTGTCGCGATTGGGCCTGACCATCGGCATCGCGATACTTGAACTCGCTGTTCAGCAATGTTTTGCGCCCGGTTTCGGTGGCTAGCGCAACCACCAGGCGATTACGAAAATGGGAATCGGGGTGAGTGCTGGTAAACCAGTTACCGAGCTCTCGATCAATCGGGTGCATCGGCTCCAGGGTAAATTCACAGACGTCTTCCCACTGCCCGTTTAGTTCCACCTGATGAAACAGCGCCGCATCGGGCGCTCGCTGCTCAAAGCCCTGCCAGTTGCCGGTCGAGACAATTCGGCGTGTTTCGTGGGGGGTCGGCTGCGGGGTATCCAGTTCCAGTCTCAGCGCAGCGGTGGGTGACAAGGCACCCACACCGACATCGACCAGCCAGGACTGCTGATCGATTTCTACCCGCAGAAATAGATGAGTCCGTGCCGGCATGAAGGAGCGTGGCCGCTGCAGTCGGACCCGAGCGCTGATTGGCTGGACGCTATATCCCAGCCCCTGCAGAATCTGTTGAAAAAGCGTGTTCTGCTCAAAACAGTAGCCCCCTCGCCCGCCGTGGACCAGTTTCGCCTCGATCTGATCCAGCTCCATGGAGATCGGCTGGCCCAACAGGATGGAGAGATTCTCGAACGGAATGGCACGCACATGGGCAGCGATTAGACGGTTCAGGGTCGCTAACGTGGGTTGCCGTGAACCCTGGTCGCCAATGCGAGAAAAATAGGCCTCAAGGTCAGCGGTATAGGGCATCCATGGGCTCCGTTACGGGAATCAATCGCTGTCTGAATCAGGCGCAGCAGGTTAAGGCCATTGCCAGCAGAAAGCCAGCCTCCGCTGCCATCAACCCAACGCCATTGCTGACTGGCCGCCAATCGCCTAAAATTCGCCGCCTCAGCGATGCTGATTGCTCCGCTGAACGCCGTTACAGCAGGCCGCCTCCGTGCCTGTTTCCGAGTCTATCGAGCACTGGCTCTGCTCAGGGAAACCCGCTCAGAACCGTTAGGCTGTTTTACGCCTGATTGTCTTCCAAGCAGCGCACCTTTCTCGCTACCAGCCCTGCTCGGTCAATTTAATTGATGGCGACGTTCACGCAGGCTGACAGAATTTCTGGTTCGCTGATCGGCAGACCCTTTGCACAACCTACCAACACTGGAACCGAATTTAGAATGAAATCTCTACGTCAGGACTGGCTCGCCAATGTCCGTAACGACCTGCTGGCCGGCCTGGTGGTGGCGCTCGCATTAATCCCCGAGGCAATCGCGTTTTCGATCATTGCCGGTGTTGATCCCAAGGTGGGGCTCTATGCCTCCTTCTGTATTGCCACCGTCATTGCCTTTGCCGGTGGCCGGCCAGGCATGATCTCCGCCGCAACCGGTGCCATGGCGCTGGTGATGGTGACGCTGGTCAAGGACCACGGCCTGCAATACCTGCTCGCCGCCACCGTGCTCACCGGCCTGTTACAGATTCTGGCGGGCTGGTTACAGCTTGGGACACTGATGCGGTTCGTGTCGCGCTCGGTCGTTACCGGGTTCGTTAACGCGCTCGCCATTCTTATTTTTATGGCGCAACTACCGGAACTGACCAACGTCACCTGGGTGGTCTATGCCATGGTGGCTGCCGGGCTCGGTATCATCTATCTGTTTCCCTACATTACCCGGGCGGTGCCTTCTCCGCTGGTGGCGATTCTGGTGCTCTCGGCAGTGGCCATTAGCATGGGACTGGATATTCGCACCGTTGGTGACATGGGCGAACTACCCGATAGCCTGCCCATATTTCTGCTACCGGAGGTGCCCTTCAATTTAGAAACGCTCTGGATCATCCTGCCGGTATCCGCCACCCTGGCGGTGGTCGGTCTGCTGGAATCGATGATGACCGCATCGATCGTCGATGAATTAACCGACACCTCCAGCAACAAAAACCGCGAGTGTGTGGGTCAGGGCGTTGCTAACATCACTGCTGGTTTTCTCGGCGGCATGGCCGGTTGCGCCATGATTGGTCAATCAGTCATCAATGTTAAATCGGGCGGTCGTGGTCGCCTGTCCGCCCTGGCTGCGGGGATTTTCCTGTTAATTTTGATTGTCTTTATCGGCGACTGGGTCGCGCAAATCCCGATGGCCGCGCTGGTGGCGGTAATGATTATGGTCTCCATCGGCACCTTTAACTGGGAGTCGATTCGCAATCTTCGCGAGCACCCGAAAAGTTCCAGCGTGGTCATGCTCGCGACTGTGGTGGTAACCGTCTCCACCCATGATCTCGCCAAAGGGGTACTCATCGGCGTGCTGCTTTCTGGTGTCTTTTTTGCCAGCAAGGTGGGCAAAATTCTGCATATTGGCTCCATGTCCGAGGACGAAGGCCGGGTGCGCACCTACCGGGTGACTGGTCAGGTGTTTTTTGCCTCGGCGGAAGCGTTTATCGCCGCCTTTGATTTCAGAGAGGTCATTGAGAAGGTCCGAATTGACGTGAGCCGCGCTCATTTCTGGGACATCACCGCCGTCAGCGTGCTCGATAAGGCGGTGGTCAAATTCCGTCGTGAGGGCACCGAGGTGGAGGTCATTGGCCTCAACGAAGCCAGTGCAACCATGGTCGACCGGTTTGCCGTTCACGACAAACCGGACGCGGTAGAACAGTTGATGGGCCACTGAGTCGGAGACCAATCATGACTAACGAACAGAAAATAGTCGCCTGCGTTGATCAATCAGAATTTGCCCGCTACGTCACTGACTACGCGGCCTGGGCGGCCAAACGCATCAATGCTCCGCTGGAGTTGTTACACATCATCGATCGCCACCCGGAGATCAGCAGCAGCGATGACCACAGCGGCGCACTCGGCCCCAATGCCCAGGAGAACCTGCTCTCGCAACTCTCCGACGAAGATGAAACTCGTAGCAAAGTAGCACGTGAGCGGGGTCGACTATTTCTGAACGAGTTGCGTCAACAGGCGGTTACCGCCGGCGCACCATCCGTTGACGTGCGGCAGCGCCTGGGCGAACTGGAGGAAACCCTGGTTGAGCAGCAGGAAGGTGTGCGCCTGTTCGTGATTGGTCGCCGCGGAAAATCCGCGCAATCTACCCAGCGCGATCTGGGCCGAAACGTGGAACGGGTAGTCCGCGCCCTGCACCGGCCCATCTTGACCACCACGGATAGTTTCAAGGTACCGGAACGGGTATTAATCGCTTTTGATGGCGGTATCACCACGAGGCGGGGAATTGAGAGAATCGCGACCAGCCCACTGTTCGCGGGATTGCCCATTCATATCTTAATGTCGGGCAAACCGAAAGCCGACGCGCCCAAGCAGCTGGAATGGGCGGTTGACCGACTCACCTCGGCAGGATTCAACGCAACTAGCGAGCTACTGCCCGGCGATGCGGAGAGCGTGATTGCCCAGGCGGTTAGCGATCGGCAAATTGACATATTGGTCATGGGCGCCTATCACCATTCGCCGCTGCGCAGCGCGCTGTTTGGTAGCAAAACATCGGACCTGTTACGAGCGTCCAAATCGCCGACCCTGCTGCTTCGATAACCGACTTGAAAAACCCGGCCGGATAGCAGGCAGCCTTCTCCTGGTCGCTCCGTGAGCCGGGCAGAGTTTCCCAACCTGGCGGCCCACTAGCTGCGGTTAGCCTGTCATACACGGTTGTGCTGTCCGCCACCTGATGGCTCGGGCAATTTTCATTATCGCTACATCCACTGGCGACCACCTCAAATCGTTCATGGATAGCATGGCGGTCTCCGGCCGGCCCCCCCTGGAGAAGCCGCATCGGATGCATTTATCAACGTCAATTGCTATCTTCGGGCCTCTCGTTTAAGCGCATGTGGTCGATCTGCATTACCTTTTACGAATACAGATCAACTCCACCAGGAATTCAACGGATAGACCTGCGCGCCGAACGGCGGACATCAAATATTCCCTTACTTGTATCCATTAAGGCAGATTGAGAATGAACTTACGTAGTTTCTTTGCATCCATCGCCGTGGCCCTGTTGTTGGTAACGCTGGTTATTGGTCTCCTCTGGTCACCGGGTTACTGGCTATTTGCAGTCGTCATTCCGATAATTTCGCTGGGAATCTATGACATTTGGCAGCCAAAACACACCCTGCTACGCATCTATCCGGTGATCGGTCATTTACGTTACCTGTTCGAGTTTATCCGGCCGCAAATTCAGCAGTACTTCGTCGAATCGGATACTAACGGTCAACCGATTAACCGCGAATTCCGCGCCCTGGTTTACGAACGAGCCAAAGGAGAAACGGATACCCGTCCCTTCGGCACTCTGTTTGATGTATACCGGGACGGCTATGAATGGGTTAACCATTCGCTGGCGCCCCAGCCGTTGCAGGATGGTGATCTAAGAATTCGGTTTGGCGGCGCCGAATGCACCCAACCTTATGACTCTTCTCCGCTCAATATATCCGCCATGAGTTATGGCTCGCTAAGCAAGACCGCGATCCTCGCCCTCAACAAAGGAGCAAAAGTTGGCGGATTTGCACACAACACTGGCGAGGGAGGCATCAGCCCCTATCACCTGCAACACGGTGGCGATCTGATCTGGCAGGTCGGTACTGGCTACTTTGGATGTCGCAATGACAAAGGGGAGTTTGACCCGACACTGTTTGCAGCGCATGCAACCCAGCCGAGCGTCAAAATGATTGAAATCAAACTGTCTCAGGGCGCGAAACCCGGTCATGGCGGCATATTGCCGGCTGTAAAACTAACGCAGGAGATCGCGGATATCCGCCACGTCCCTATGGGCAGGGACGTTATTTCACCGGCTGCCCATAGTGCTTTTTCGACGCCGATCGAACTGCTCGAATTTGTGGTCCAGCTACGCGAGCTATCCGGCGGAAAACCGGTTGGGTTTAAACTCTGTATTGGTAGAAAATCTGAATTCCTGGCGATCTGTAAAGCGATGCTGGAAACCGGCATCACACCGGATTTTATTACCGTCGATGGGGGCGAGGGCGGCACCGGGGCGGCGCCGGCGGAACTGACAAACTCCGTCGGTACACCGCTACGTGATGGCCTCATCTTCGTCAACAACGCCCTTATCGGCAGCGGGTTACGCAATAAAATTCGGGTGATTGCATCCGGCAAGGTGATGTCCGCTTTCCAGATGCTGAGGCTACTGGCTTTGGGCGCGGATAGCGTTAACTCCGCGCGAGCGATGATGTTTGCCCTGGGTTGCATTCAGTCCCGCCTGTGCAATGAGGGCACATGCCCTACCGGCATCGCCACCCAAAACCCGGCCCGCTATAAAGCTCTGGATGTCGAGCATAAATCCACCCGGGTGGCGAGGTACCACGCAGCAGTCATCGAAAATTTGAAAGGGCTAATTGCAGCCGCCGGGCTGACCGACCCGGAGCAGTTACTCCCTCAGCACATTAATTGCCGCGTCGGTGGCACCGAGATTAGTAATTACGCAGAACTTTATCCACCGATCACGGAAGGTTGCCTGTTAGTAAATAACCAGGCACCGGATAACTGGCTACGAGACTGGCAGCGGGCGACGGCCACAAGCTGGCAGGAAGTTCAACCCGCCACCTGACCCGGTGGCGGGAATCTCGACCCGACGTTACAGCAGTGGGTGACCGCTTAGCCCATACTGGGTGCGACCATAAGCCAGCATATTGTCTTCATATATCTGGCCAACGTGAATCAGGACCATGAACAGGTCTCGGGCCGCAATTTCCAGCGGATCACCGACATTAGCCGCCGTACCGCCCAGCAACTCCAGTGACCGAAATGCGATGTCTGACGCTGTTTTGCAGATGGATGAGCGCCACGCATTCATCCGGTTGCTGTCCTCATCCGGCACTACCGGCGTACCGGCCTCTGTCCACGCTTCTATCTGACAGATATAACGCTCGTTCAGGGCTTCGATGGTATCGAGCTGAACCATGATTTCCGCCAGGTTACGCTGAGCGATCGGGGACTCCCACTCTTTCATCCCGTATAGCACCCGTTCGCGGTCATGGATGCGTTGACGGAGATCCTTAACCACCGTCTGGGTAACACCAACGGCAAGGGCGGTAAATCCCAACGTGAAGAACGGCATGAAGGGCGCACGATAAATCGGTTCTTCCGGGTCAAATTCACCGCCGGTCGGCTCGCCCGTTGCTTTGACGTGGGCAAGCGGCAATACCCGCCGCCAGGGAACAAAGACACCGTCGGCTTTTACCGGGTAACTACCGGTACCGCGCAGGCCAAAAGGCGCCCATTCACGGGTAATCTCGACATCGGACGTGTTAACCGTCACCAGGCAGGGCTGGCGTTGATCAAAACCGGGGACTTCAACGAAGGCTCCAAGGCCAATCCATTCATCCCAACCAACACCACTACCGTATAACCATTCGCCAGAGAGTTTTACGCCCCCTTCGACATACTCAACTTTTCCGATCGGGAAAAAAATATCAGCGGTAAACCCATCGCTATCGTAGATTTCCTGTCGCCCTTCTGGCGGCAAAAAAGCGACCCACTGTTCATGCAGCGCCGTAAAATAGACGAGCCACGCGGCAGAGGCGTTGTATTGGGCAACGACTCGCACCATTTCTGAAAAGGTACGCGCGCCCATGCCAAACCCACCGTAACGTTTCGGGCGCAGCAATTTATGGATTTCCGCCGCGTGCACGGCGGCTCGTAAATCGTCGGAAAAACAGCCGTTGCGCTCAGCATCTGCCACTTCGGCTAGCGCTTTCTGGCCGATTAATTCGGCCCGTTCGATAATCTCTGCATGCGTCACGGCAGTCATCCTGGTTCCTCGTTTTTATTTAATCAGGATCGCAGGGGTTGATGGCTATCAACCCGCTGCATTTTCAAATCACTCTCGATTATCGACCAAAACTAACTGCAACGGCAGGGCCTGGATATCAATTTTCACCTCATTATCCAGCAGTACCATTACCTTATTCAGAGTGGCTAACACGCTACGTTTGTAGCCATGAACGTAAAAGGAATCAACGGGACTGGCTAACTCACGAAAATCAGGGCGGTATTCGTAACTAAGCTGCGCCGTACCTTTAACCCCCAGGCCGATCGCATCGACTGCCAGCATGGTCCGCCGTGCGGCCTCTTCGTTCTCGAAACCGTAAAACTCAACGACAATCGGTTTGGCGGCCACGGCGCGGCCAACAGCGGCTTCTTTCCAACGCACCGCCCCGATGACACCGTCGATATCCATCAGGTCTTTCAGTTCTAATCTACGCGACATTTCTTAGCTCCCTGCAGGTTAATTAAAGTTCTAATAGCGCACACAGCATACCCAACCCCCTGCGATCGCAGGCAAGGCTTTGAGGCATGACTGATCTGGCTCAATAATCTTCGTATCCCTGTCACTTTAACAGACACGTTCAGAACTGCCTGCGCAATTGGCGAATGATAAATCGGTCGGGGTGCAACGCCTCCACCAGGTCGCACTCAGTCGGAGCAACCTCCCCAGCCAGTCCAGCGGCAAGCAACTCGGCAGACAAACTGGCGGTTACCAGTCCACGCGAACCGTGGCCCACGTTCAGGTAAAGATTTGGCAGTGGCTCCGCCGGCGGATAATGACCCGCCGGCTGGCCAAGGTGCAGCCGTTGATAAAGCGACTGACAATGCACTGCATCGGACACCGGCCCAACCAGTGGCAACCGATCCGGAGTCACTGCCCGCCAGGCCACTCGGCCTGCCGGGTCAGCATTGACTGCCTGATCAAACAGTCCTGGCAAGGTTCTGGAGACGGCTTCGATAATCTGTCGATGCTGATCCGCATCAACCTCTGCCCGGTCGCTCTGCTGGTAGCTCGCGCCGAGCAGATGCCTGCCGCCCACCGCCGGTAACAGGTAGTGACCAAAACTCACCACCCGGTGCAGCTGACTCGACTGTTCAGTCGCAGACAGCTCAGCCAATTGTCCACGCATCGCCTGCAAAGGTAACCGGGCGGCGGGCAACAGGCGTGCTGCATCAGCTGCATTGGCCAACACCAGATGATCGGCCTCGTCGATCAGGCTTCCATGCCGATCGAATAGCTGCCAACGCCCACTCTGGTGCCGAATCGCGCCGACGTGAGTCGATGTCCGTAAGGTTAACGCTTCACCGGCAGTCTGGGTCAGGGCGTCACACCAGGTGGTAGGGTTGACCCACCCTGATTGGGAAAAAAATAGCCCGGAATGATCTATCTTTATGCCCGTCAGTGTCGACGCTTGCGGGGCATCTACCGGGGTGATCAGCGACTCAGAAAACCAGCCCGACTCCATCAGCCGCCGTTGACGGCTCAGGCTGCGGGGATCAATCGCCAGCTTTAACTCCCCGACGGGATGGAACCATGGGGACTGTTCAGGCCGTAATTCCTGCAGGTTTTTAATATTCGCTCGCGCATAAGCAAACGCCGCGCTGGAGAAGCGGCTGGCCAGACCGTGATCAGCCGTTAAAAAGGGGCTAATCACGCCGGCCGCATTACCACTGGCACCGACAGCCAGCCCCTCGCCCTGTTCAAGCAACGTGACCTGAAACCCTTTTCGGGCCAGCGCATAGGCAGTGGCGGCACCGGCGATACCGCCCCCGATCACGGCGACTCGGCGACCGTTTGCGGGCGCTGGCCACTGAAACCAGGGAGCACGGCGAATAACGGTCGGCGGGTCGCCTAACTCCCCGGCCAGCATTTCACTCTTACTGCCAAAGCCCGGAATTTTTCGCCAGTTAAAGCCAGCTTTCTGCAAGCGCTCCCGCACCGCACCGGCCACGCTGAAGGTGGAGAATGTCCCATCCCGGCGGGTTAACCGCGCAACCTGGGTGATCACCTCTTCGCTCCAGAGTGCCGGGTTAGTTCGAGGGGAAAAGCCGTCCAGGTACCAGGCATCAAACTGACCGCTTAGATTGGCAAGCTGCTGCGCAGCGTCGCCCCATACGAGTGTCAGGTTTACTCGCCCATCGTCTAAGGTCAGTCGGTGACAGCCCGGTAGCGCGGCTGGATAGTCCCTGACAAGAACGTTGCTGAAGGAAGCAAATTGCGGCCACTGACGATGCAGCTGCGCCAGAACCTCCGGTGCAATCGGGTGTTTCTCGATTGCAAGATAATCGAGGGTGGTGGCGGCCGCCGGCGCGTTTTGTCGCCACGCCTGCCAGGTAATCAGAAAATTCAGCCCGGTGCCAAACCCCAACTCCCCGACTGCGAAATGGCGACAGTGACCAAAACGCGTCGGTAGATCATTGGCAACCAGGTAGTGGTGACGAGACTCGGCCGCAGCATCGGTGGCGCCGAAGTAATGATCGGCATAGAAGGGCGACCGCAGCCGACCGTTTTCAAACTGCGGCCGACTATAACGAATCGGTTCGATGATGGCTGACTCAGTCCGGCAAGGTTATCTGTCCTTGGCTAACCAGCACGGCATGCCCTCCAATGCGCAGTTGCAAGCTCTCTTTGCCCTGATTGTCCATCTCAACGTGGAGCAGACTGTGCCGGGTTGCGCGACTGCCCCGCTCCACCGTAAACGGATAGGTGCCTCGGCGAATGTGGTCATGGTCGCACAACCACGCGGCCAGTGCCGGCACCGCAGCACCCACCGGCGGATCGTCATTGATACCAATGTCTGGACTCACGAGTCGGGCATGAAAATTAGCGCTTGCCTCTTCTGCATCCTTCACCACCAGCAATATTTCCTGGGCCAGCATGGAAGGGGCCGAGGAGTTACTCCAGCCACCAAAATCGAACCTTGCACGGCGCACGGCATCGCGGTTTTTCAGTGCCAGTACCAGGTAAGGCCGGGGACAGGCCACCAGCAGCGGCCGCAGGTCATCCGGTGCCTCCAGATCATCCACCGACAGGCTCAATATCGCTGCCAGCTCGGAGCGGGTGGGGGCAAACCGATCCACCCTTGGCGTAACGGTGACCGCATACTGTGCTTTTACCGCTCGACCGTTTGTCACGGTTATCGCCAGTGCACTGCTACGGTCGTCGCAGTGAACCTGCAGATCATGGACACCGTTCTGCAGCGTTAACACGCCACTGGCGGCGGCTACGTGGGCCGCGGCAATCAGGGGATGCCCGATAACCGACACTTCTTCTCGGGGCGAAAAAGCCCGCGCCTGGAGCCCCTGTGAATCGTCAGCAGCGGTGATAAATACGGTCTCGGTAAGATTAAATTCCGCGGCAATCGTCTGCATTTGCGCAGCCGTCAATCCATTAGCCCGGGGCAGCACGGCAATCTGTGCGCCCTGAAAAATTTCGCTGGTAAACGCATCGGCGGTGAAATAAGAAAGCTGCATAACGGCCTCTCGTCAGTTGGCTAGAAATTCAAAAAAGGGGGTGAACCGCCGTTGGTTCATTAATCTGCAGAAGTGGGCTCATCGGCGTGAAACCATTTCAGCTGTTCTCGAAGGTTAACAACCTTGCCAACAATGATAAGCGTCGGTGCTTTCACCTGATGTTGACCGATCTCAACCGGCAGCGTTGCCAGCGTACCCGAGAACACTCGTTGCCCGGCTAGTGTGCCAGACTCGACCAGTGCAATCGGAGTATCTGCCGGCTTGCCGTGGGCAATTAATTCTCGGCAAATAATGGGTAGCCCCATCAATCCCATGTAGATCACCAGGGTTGCATCAAGATCGGCCAGCGGCTGCCAGGCAAGATTGACTGTGTCGTCCTGCAAATGACCGGTAACAAATACCGCCATCTGGGTGTGGTCCCGGTGAGTCAGCGGTATTCCAGCGTAGGCCGCACAGCCATTGGCGGCGGTAATACCGGGAACCACCTGAAATGGAATACCCTGCTCAGCCAGGGTGGCGATCTCCTCGCCCCCGCGCCCGAAGATAAAGGGGTCACCACCTTTTAATCGCACCACTCGTTTGCCGGCCAGCGCCTGCTCGGCCAGCAACTCGTTGATTTTTGTTTGTGGCACGCTATGAACCGAGCGCTGCTTACCCACATAGATTCGTTCTGCATCCTTGCGGACAAGGTCAAGAATCGGCGGAGAAACCAGGCGGTCGTAAACCACCAGATCGGCCTGCTGAAGCAGGCGTAAAGCTCGGAAGGTAAGCAGGTCAGGATCCCCCGGCCCGGCCCCAACCAGGTAGACCGCCCCCGGCGCGTCGCCGGTCTGGCCGTCAACCATCTGTTCGAGCAGCGACTCGGCCTGCTCCAGCTGCCCATTTAACGCGAGCTCCGCCACGGGCCCCTGCAAGGCGTCAGACCAGAACCGATTGCGCTGCGAAAGCGTGGGTAACTCTGTTTTAACTCGGTCGCGGAAACGGGCCACCAGCGCCGCCAGCTGTCCCCAGGCAGCTGGAATGAGTGTTTCGAGTCTGGCTTTTAACAGACGCGTTAATACCGGGGCCCTGCCGCCAGAACTCACCGCTACTATCACCGGTGAGCGATCAACGACGGCCGGGGTAATAAAGGTGGAAAGGTCTGCTCGATCGACGACGTTGATCGGCAGGTTAGTCGAATTCGCCAGCAGGGCGACCTGCCGATTGGTCTGCTCGTCGTCCGTGGCGGCAATGGCGAGCACCACACCCTCCAGATCGGCTGGTTGAAAGGGTCTCTGGTTAACCTCAAATCCACGGGCTTCAGCCATCTCGAGTAGATCAGCATTGACCTGGGGTGCCACCAGTCGAATACGTGCACCGCTTTTAGCAAGGGCTTCTGCCTTACGCCGGGCAACGCTGCCGCCACCCACGACCAGACAGTGCTGATCGCGCAGGTTCATGAAGATAGGAAAATAGTCCATTTAGGTCTCTATTCGGGTCAACCCAGGTGAATCTCAAACACCTGAATCACCCGCCACTGAACTACCAGCGCCACCAGCACAAGGGCCGTCAGGTTGATCCAGATGCCGGCCTTTGACATCTGCGGTATGGTCAACCGACCACTACCAAAAACAATCGCGTTTGGCGGCGTCGCCACTGGCAACATAAAAGCGCAACTGGCGGCTACCGTCGCCGGTGCAGCCAGTAGCAGCGGATGGTAGCCATTGGCGACCGCCAGGGCCGCAATCAGGGGCAGCAAAATCGCCGTTGTAGCCATATTGCTGCTGAGCTCGGTGAGCAGTATGACCACACCAACCACCGACAAGGTCAACAGCGGTAACGACCAGCCACCGAGCCCGGCCAGCTGTTCTCCAAACCAGAGCGATAAGCCACTATCACTCACCGCAGCGGCGAGGCTGAGCCCACCACCAAACAGAATCAATACGCCCCAGGGCAGCTCTTTGAGGTCTTCCCAGTGCAGCACAAAACGACCCGCACGCCAATCCAGCGGGATTAGAAACAACGCCAGCGCGCAGGCAATGGCAATCCCGGCATCGGTAAGCTGTAACGCAGGCACCCAGCTACTAATCGAACCACGGGCCACCCAGAGAATCGCCGCGGACGCAAAAACGGTCGCGACCATTTTCTCTGCGTGACTCATAGCCCCCAGACTTTCCAGCTCGTCACGGATATAGTCACTCTCGCCCATACCGCCCTCGACCCGAGGCGGGTAGACCACCAGAGTGAGGAGTAACCAGGTAGCCACCAGTAACAGCACCGAAATCGGCAGGCCCACCTGCAACCACTGCAAAAAACTGATCTCCAGGCCATAGGTTTCCAGCATAAAAGCAGCAATGAACCCGTTGGGTGCGGTACCTATCAGGGTCGCGACCCCTCCCAGGGTTGAGCCGTAGGCAATCCCCAGCAGCAGACAGAGGCTGAAGTTGCGCAGCTGTTGCTCATCAACTCCCCGGCTCTGTTGATAATCGATCAACGCAATACCGATGGGCAGCAGCATCATGCAGGTGGCGGTATTCATTATCCACATGCTCAAAAAGGCCGCGGCTAGCATTACCCCACCGACCAGCAGCACATCACTGTGGCCCGCTCGATGAACGATATGCAGGGCAATACGCCGGTGCAGTTGATGGCGCTGCATGGCGATGCCAATGATGAAACCGCCCATGAACAGCATTACCAGTGGATGAGCATAGGGCGCGGCGGCTGTTTTGATCGGCGAGACACCTAACAGCGGAATCAACAGAATCGGTAACAATGCGGTGACCGAGATCGGCACCGCCTCGGTTAGCCACCAGCAGGCCATCCACCAGGCCAAGGCCAGGGTATGCAGGGCCGGCGCACTGATTGCGTCCGGTTCACCGATAACCAGCCAGTGGCCAACTACCATGAGCAGTAACGCCCCCAGGGGACCGGCGAAAAACCCGATTCGTTTAAGGCGGCTATAGGTTTCGGGTTCAGTCTTGCCCGGTTTGGGCGCTGCAGCTGAATTAACTAGATGGGTCACGTGACTCGGCTTTCGAAAGTTGAGTGCGAGCTGGTAGCATCGTCACTACCAGATGGCTGTTTATTATAGAAGGCTGCGCAGCCCGCCGGATAAACTAGCCGGCGTTTCAAACATTTTAGGTGACAATGCTGGGACGGCAGGAGATCTTAATCCACTGATGATTAATTGTGACCACGTGGACCACTCGCCGGAAGTATTAACAATAATTTCAAATTTCGACAGAAATTTATAACAGACAGAATCAACATCAAGAGGAGCAGGGAATGGATCTAGGGCTAACAAATAAAGTTGTGCTGGTCACCGGGGGCACCAAGGGAATTGGCTTAGCAGCCGCCAGGGCTTTTGCGGAGGAAGGCGCCCGGCTGATTATTACTGCCAGCACAGAGGAGTCTCTGCAGGAGGCAGCGGCACAAATCCAGCAGGCAACCGACAACCAGCCCGACTGTTACCTGTGCGATGTCACCAGCGACGAGGCGGTCACGAGTCTCGCCGCCACCCTTGACGAGAAATATGGCGACCTGGACGTACTGGTCAATAACGCCGCCGGTAAACTACCTACCGGTGATTTTTTAAACATCGACAGTGCCGCCTGGCTAAACGGCTGGAACCAGAAACTGCAATGCTACGTACGGACGGTACAGGCTTTTTACTCCCTGTTAAAACAGGGAGATGGCGGACGCATCGTTAACGTGGTGGGCACCGCAGCGCGAAACCCGAAGGCCTCTTATATGGCGGTAGGCATGAGCAACGCCGCGCTGATCAATTTCAACAAAAGCCTGGCCGATCGCAGTGCGCAGGACAAGGTGCTGGTGGTGGGAGTGGCCCCCTCCGGAGTACGCACCGGGCGCTGGGAACGGCTCACCAAAGGCCGCGCCGAAGGCGAAGGCAAAACTCAGGAACAGTTACAGGCCGAGATAGACGCCACACTCCCGCTGGGACGGATGGCCCAACCCGAAGAGCTTGGCGATGTCATCTGTTTTATGGCGTCTGCCCGCGCCTCTTACATCTCCGGCACGGTAATCACCGTGGATGGCACGTCTACCCAGGGAGTGTTCAACTAAGGGAGGCATATAAGAACTCCCTGAAAAACATCCAATAAAAGCCCACGGGGTGACAGATCAACGAGTTGGCCTGTCACCCAGCTGACTTTCAGCTATCGGACTTTGCTAGATTAGCGATCATCCAGTGGAGCTGGCGGCGGTATGGCTTTCTGGAAAACCTCGACATCGTCCGGAAAACAGGTTCGTTGCTGGGCCGACCTGGCCCAGCCGTGGTTTCGAATCTCGAACCAGTCAGGGTCATCAAAACTGCCACCGGCGACGCCGCGAGCACCGGCAAAAAAATCTGCCGTCCAGGTCACGGTCGTACCACAGTTAGCACAAAACTCCATGTTGCCAAAGCGGCCACTTTCATCGGACTGAAAACGATAGGTTTTTCGTTCACCGTCGTTTAGCTCCACCTGCTCTTCTTTGAAATAGGTGGAAATACCGAAGGAGCTACCCGTGCGCTTCTGGCAATTCCTGCAGTGGCAGATATTGGTTCGAAATGGCTCGCCGGTCACCCGGTAACGCACCGCACCACAGAAACAGCCACCTTCGTGGGAGATTTCAGCCATCTTCACGTCATCCTTAACTCAGGGGAGGCTGGTTATTCATCAACCAGTCCCATCAACTCGCGCCAGCGGCGTAACGGGCCATGAACACCGGTTTCCGCATCGCCCTTGCCACTGACGGACGGATTAATTCCCATTTTTCTGGCATCCTCATCCGGGCCGTAAACAACACTGGCATTACCCCGTGCGTAACCCTGCTGCCATTTAGCCTCAGTTGCCTGGAATCCTCGCTGACAGGACTCCATGACTACCTGATCGTCGGGCGTCGCCAGACCGGCGGGGCCCAGGAAATCCTCAAACTGTCGCAATCGGAGCGCTCGCGCATCTGCCGGCTCGCCTTTGGGTGCGATGCAGTAAACCTCAACCCGGGTTTTATCGACCGCGACGGGGTGCATCACCCGCAAGGTCGTCGACGATTGATCCATCAGCCAGAGATTGGGAAACATGAGCTGAAAACGAACGCAGTCGATTAACCAGTTAGCACGTTCCTGCCCATGACTCTTTTCCAGCGCCTCACGGGATTTAGCCAGCGGCCGTTGGTCACCATTAGGCATCCAGGCCCAGGCTGACGCATGCCCCCGGTCAAGGTCGTAGACAGCGCCGGGTAGCTCCTTCATCTGGCTGACATCAATGGTTTTTAACGTTTCTTTTTTTGCCTCACCACGTCGGGCGCCAAGCGCGATATAGCCGGTGTGCACCGGAAAAAAGTGGTAACCGTCGACGTTTTCAATCTGCAGTTTCCAGTTCGAATCACAGGTGTAATGTACGCCACCCCTGAGCACCTCCAGTCCTTCCGGCGACTGGTCGACAAACATATCGATGAAAGCCGTGGACTCACCCATCCAGACTTCCAGCGGCTCCACCTCGGCCTTGATACTGCCAAAAATAAAGCCCCGATAAACCCCTAGCTGGCCAAGCTTGACCAGGTCGTGACTCTGTTTATCAAAGTACTCCGGGTAGTCACCAGCATCGTGATCATTAACATCAATACAGGCGCCCGTCGAATCGTATACCCAGCCATGGTAGGGACACATCATGGTTGGTTTATTGCCACGTTTGGTGTTGGCTAACTGAGCACCACGGTGGCTACAGGCATTGAGAAAGGCGTGGATTTTGCCGTCCGCCCCCCGGGTCACCAGTACCGGCTGGCGACCAATCTGTGTGGAAAAATAATCATGCTCGTTGGGCAGCTGCGATTCGTGGGCCAGATAAACCCAGTTGGATTCAAAAATGCGCTCCAGTTCCAGTTCAAAAATTTCTGGATCCTGAAAAATGCGCCGCGAAACGTCAAAGCGTTGCTCGTCCGCATTGTCGACTACCAGATCTCTCAGTTCGGCCGCCGCAAGCGGCCCTGTGTCGGTACGTTGATCCATCGTTGCTCTCCTCTCCCAAAAAGCCTACACAACCACAGTGGCGAACCAATATTCGGTCGACCATTATTTTATGAGCCTGCCACGTTAAAACAATCGCTGACTAATGGCAAAATTGGCTGAAGAGGAGATCAAAAAAGAGCCGGTCGTAGGGTGCCTGAGTATTGCCCAGGACCCAATGAAATCAAGAGATAGATCCACTCGCCAGAGGCAGCAGTAATTGGACCAATTGGTTGAAATGGGTGTCTGGAACCAGGCGGTAATCCGTTTCAGGAACGGTTAACCCGATAGATGGCGGAGAGGCAGGGATTCGAACCCTGGGACGGTTGCCCGTCGCTGGTTTTCAAGACCAGTGCTTTCGACCACTCAGCCACCTCTCCGAAAGCTTGTGACAGCGAGTGCCCAATGAGTTTGGGGCGCACAGGATACTGGATTACCCCTCGACTATGCCAGTATCTGTTGCCAATTACTCCGGACAACCCGGTGTTATTAAACAATGTAAACTTATCCCCATCAGTGCGGTCATACTGACCGGATACATTGACTCAACCAATTGAATGACGAGGATATTCCATGGCTCAAGATTACTCCTTTGACTCAGTCGCAACGCGCAGCGAACAGTCTGTACTTGCTACTAACAAGGTGCTCCGTAACACCTATGCCCTGCTGGCAATGACCTTGCTATTCAGTGCAGGCACCGCTGCCATGGCGATGACCCTCAACCTGCCCCACCCCGGCCTGATCATTTCGCTGGTGGTGATGTTCGGTGGACTGTTCGCCATTCAGGCGTTAAGAAACAGTGTCTGGGCATTACCGGTACTGTTTGCCTGGACCGGGTTTTTAGGCATGACACTCGGCCCGATGCTGAATATGTACCTGAACATGTACAGCAATGGTCATGAACTCATCATGATGGCCATGGGCGGCACTGGGGTCACCTTTATCGGACTGTCGGGTTATGTGCTGACCACCCGCAAGGACTTCAGTTTTATGCGCGGCATGCTGATGGCCGGCATGATTGTGGCGGTACTGGCGATGATTGGGCTGCTGTTCTTCCCGGTCCCTGCTGCGTCGCTGGCAATCAGTGCGGTGGTTGTACTGTTAATGTCTGGTTTTATTCTCTACGACACCAGCAACATTATTCATGGCTATCAGACCAACTACATCCTGGCCACGGTCGGGTTGTATCTGAATATCTATAACCTGTTCATCCACCTGTTGAGCCTGTTGTCTGCTTTTGCCGGTGATGATTAGGCGATAAGTATTCAGGCATAAAAAAACCCCGCTCCGGCGGGGTTTTTTTATGGTTGCTGGTTTAACCAGTGAGCCAGCTGGCTGGCATCAAAAGGCCAGTCCAGCTCATCACCCTCTTCACACCCTGCCCGGTGACCCACCACAGGGATACGCACGCAATAACGCTCAAAGAGCTCATCATCGTCAGCAATTTCCACCGTCTCTACTCCTACGCCCTGCTGCTTTAACAAGGCATAGGCGTCCTCACACAGGTGGCAGCCCAGAGTCGTGTAAAGCCTTAACTGGGGCGTGTTCAGGGTTGGATTAGCCATGCATTCCACTTAACAATTACTTAACACTCGTTGTTGGTAAAAAGACCATAAAATGGCAAGCTTCTCTGCTGGCCGGTAAAAAAAAGAAGTTAGCGATGCAACCTTCAGTCATTCTGGTAGACCAAAACGACCGCCCGCTGGGCACTGAATCAAAGCAGCTCGCCCACACATCACCATTATTACACCGGGCCTTTTCCATCCTGCTTTTTCGTTCGGATGGACAGCTTATTTTACAGCGCCGCGCCGCTGGCAAATATCATTCCGCCGGTCTATGGAGCAACACCTGCTGCAGCCACCCTGCCCCCAATGTCCACCTGCCGACCTATGCTATCGAGCGCCTGCAACTGGAAATGGGATTGACTGCCGACCTGGAAAAAATCGGTACGCTCCGCTATGAGCTACAGCTTGCGGACAACCTCTTTGAATATGAATTCAATCATCTGTTCTGCGGCACCAGCGATGAACCGGTGAATCCGGACCCGACTGAGGTGAGTGACTGGCAAACCCTGTCACTGGGTGAGGTTGCCGAAGCCATCACGAAACGGCCCACTGAGTTTACTGCCTGGTTTCCGCTAATTCTGGAACACCTGGAACAGCCGCTACGCCACTATCTCCAGACCCGGCCCGCGGATAAATAATCGGTAACTAACCATGACACCCACGACTGACCAGTTAGTCGACGTTGAAAACGGCACGCTCTTCACACGTATCTGCGGCTCGGGGAGGCCCCTGGTGCTGATCCATGGCATGGCCACTGATCATCGCCTGTGGACCCCGCAGATAGAAGCCCTGGCAGCTCGATTTCAGGTGATCAGCTACGACATGCGTGGATTTGGCCGATCATCCCGGCCAGACGGGCCCTACCGAGCCGAGGACGACCTGGCCTGCCTGCTCCAGCAGCTGGGAATACCGTCGGCAAATCTTATCGGGCTTTCATTAGGGAGTTCCGTTGCCACCCGATTCGCCCTCTCCTATCCGGCGATGACAGGATCATTGATCATTGCCGGCCCGGTCCTGCAGGGATTTTCAGATGCCCCGGACTTTATGCAGGCGTTAAAAAGCGTCTGGGGCACTGCTCGGGAACAGGGCATTGAGGCGGCTCGCTCCGCATGGGCAACTCTGCCGCTGTTCAGCACCCTCCCCGGCTCGTCGGAATGGTCGTCCCTGCTCGACAATATGATCAGGGATTACGATGGCTGGCACTGGCAACACCGTGACCCGGAAATCTGGCCCGAGACCATGCCTGCTGACCGTTTAACCGAAATTACCGCCCCGACCCTGATCATCACGGGTGATCAGGAAATGGCAGGACTGGTGCGCGCCGGCACCTATATGAGTGAAAAAATTAACGGTTGCCGAACCATTAAACTGGAAGCCTGCGGCCATGTGGTGAATCTGGAAAAGCCTGAGGAGTTCAACCGGGCCGTGATCGAATTCCTAACGGATAGTTAACAGGCGCCTGCGCTGGCAGCTATCACTAACGGTTGTCAAAAACCTGTGACTGAGCGTTTATGGGCAGTGCTCCAGGTATCGCTGGTTTACGAATGGCAACTCGTCCAACCCCTCTAAAGGGCATGCCCGATCGCATCCAGACTATCTGACTTTGATGGTAATGAGGCTTCCTGCAGAAACAAAATACGATTACGGCCATTATTTTTTGCCTGGTAAAGCGCCGAATCAGCCGCCGCCAGTATCGTGTTGTTATCCCGAATTTCCCCACCTAGAACAGTGTGACCCCACAACTGATGGTCACCAGACAACTCACGTCACCCACGACAATCGGGCAAGCCGATACTACCTGACGAAGCCGTTCAAACACTTCGTTGGCCTCCTCTTCCTCAGAATTGACCAGAATGAGAAATTCTTCGCCACCGTAACGATCACAGTTGTCGTAACTCCGCAGTGTCGAGTTAATTCGCTGGGCAACCTCATGCAATACCGCGTCACCCACCAGGTGGCCATGGGTGTCGTTGATTTTTTTAAAGTGATCGATGTCACATACCTACCGCCAGTGGAATTTGCTGGCGGCCTGCCCGATCAATTTCTCGTTCAAACGCATTCATGATTGCTCGCCGATTCGGTAACCCGGTAAGCGCATCGTGCTTGGCCTGATGCACTAGCTGTGCGCGAGCCGCTATTGCCTCAGTCTGCAGATCCAGCATTCGTCTACCGACCTGCAAGCGAGCTTTGAATTCAACCGGTTCAAAAGGTTTACGAACATAATCATTAGCACCAGCATCCAGGCCGATGGCAACATCGCTACTATCGTTTCGGCTGGTCAGCAGAATAATGTATGGCGGGTCATTACCCAGCATTAAACGGACGCGTTTACACAGCTACAGCCTATTCAATCGAGGCATCTCCCAGTCGATCAATAACAACCTGGGCGGAAAATCCTGTTGCAGTATTTTTAACGCTTCGACACCATCGCCAGTGACGGTGGGTTCAAACCCCCACTTTCTGGTTATCCCCGCAAGCATTACACGAAAGAAGGGATCGTCATCTGCAATGAGTAAATTCATAACACCTGCTCCTGCATCGCCTTTTTGAGGTCAGCAAATCCCTCTTCTAACAACGGTAACTGCCGGATAATCGCCGACAGGTCTTCCGCCTTCCCGCAAACTTCCAGTCTGCGGGCTAACTCGCTGAGCATCATTCCACTAACAGTGGCGGATGCCCCCTTTATTCTGTGCGCCAAAGCAGTAATTCCCGACAAATCTTCTGCGGTGACCAGCTTTTTGAGCTGATTCAAATGATCCGTCATGTCTTCCAGAAAAGTTTCGGCGACGCTTCGAACCAGTTCCTCGTCATCAAGCATCCGCCGACTCATCGTGCCAAGGTCAAACACTGGCAGGTCTGGATGCTTTTCCAGCTCCGCCACAGCCTGCGGTTCAACGGATTCAGCGGAAGGCTGATGGCCCTGGATTTGCGTCTCGGTGGCCAGGGGATGACAAGGCTCGGGCAAAAACTGGAAAAGGCTTCAGTGAGTCTGGCCGGATCAATCGGTTTAATCAGGTAGCCATCCATCCCGGCATCAATACAGCGCTGCTGATCTTCACGCATGGCGTTAGCGGTAACCGCAACGATGGGCACTTCATGGTTAAGCACGTTTGAGTGATCGCTACGAATAATTCGCGCTGCTTCGTAACCATCCATCACCGGCCTTTGACAATCCATCAGCACCAGGTCGTAGTCGTTCGTTTCCAGCGCCGAAACGGCGAGCTCACCGTTGTTAACAATGTCGACGACTATGCCCAGTTTCTCCAGCACCCCTGCGGCTACTTTCTGGTTACTAAGATTATCTTCAACAACCAGCACCCGAGCCTTGAATTGCGGTAGTTTCTTAACTCTTCTACCGGGTAACATCAGGCTAGTGGCTTTTGCCGGAGCGGCACCATGCATGCCGGCCAGATGATGCAGCGTGTTGTATATATCCGACTGGTTTACTGGCTTGGGAAAATAGCCCATAAACCCCATCTCTGACATGTTTCTGACATCACCCTTATGCAATTGCGCGCCCATCAGCAGCAGCTTGGTGGATGCCAGACAACCATTCTCGATAATCTTACGCGCAAGTTGCACGCCGTCCATGCCCGGCATTTTCATGTCAATCAGGGCTATCTGGAAGGGTCGTTTTTCTGCCGCCGCCTGGTTGAGTCGCTCTAGCGCCTGAACACCGCTTTCTACTGAATAGTGGTCGATATTCCAGACGGTGAGCAGTTCATCGAACAGCTTGCGACTGGTGAGGTTGTCATCAACAACCAGGACACATAACCCCTTGATATCATCGGGGTCCGGCATCGCTGGCGAAAATTCAGCGGTGGGTAATTGCAGCGTAAACCATAACCGCGAGCCTTTCCCCAGTTCGCTGGTCACGCCAATTTTCCCGCCCATAAATTCGACCAGCTGTTTACTTATCGACAGCCCCAGACCGGTCCCGCCGTACTTTCGGGTGGTGGACGTATCTGCCTGAATAAACCGATCAAATAATTTTTCCTGTTGGTCTTCACTTAGGCCAATGCCGGTGTCCAGTGCATCAAACCAAATCTCAACATGGTTGTTCGCCATTGGTCGCTGACTGAAATGCACGGCCACCTCGCCCTGTTCAGTAAATTTAATGGCATTGCCAATCAGGTTATTCAAAATCTGCCGTATACGGCCCGGATCCGCGCGATAACACTGGATCGGGAAGAGCGTGGCGGGACAGACAAGCTCCAGTCCTTTTTCTTCCGCAGAAAACGCTAGCGTACTGGCAATATCCGAGAGAAGTTCACCGAGTTCAAGAGCCACCGGTTCCAGGTCAAGCTTTCCCGCCTCCATCTTCGAATAATCCAGAATATCGTTGACGATCCCCAGCAGGGAGTTGGCACTGCGTTGAATGACTAACCCATCCTGCAACTGTTCGTCATTGAGGGATGTATCCAGCAGGAGATTAGTCATACCGATAATCCCATTCATCGGCGTACGAATCTCGTGACTCATGTTGGCCAGGAATTCGCTCTTGGCAAAGGAGGCCGCTTCAGCCGCATCTCTAGCGGCCATCAATGTCTTTTCCAGATGCTTCTGCGCACTGATGTCCGTGCGTATGGCGATATAGCTCTGGATGGTGCCGTCGCTATCCTTGATCGGTACGATCGTGCTCTCCACTCAGTAGAGATGCCCATTTTTTGCCCGGTTACAGATTTCACCGTGCCAGGCTTTTCCGTTAAACAAAGATGCAAACTTATCTGCCCAGAATTCTGTCGTGTGGTGACCAGAATTGACCAGACGATGATTATTGCCAATCAACTCTTCTGCGGTGTAGCCACTGATTTCGCAAAATTTTTCATTAACTGATTTGATCGTACCCGCCAGGTCAGTAGTGGTCACAATCGCGTGGTGATCAAGGGCGGTTTTCTGTTTGGTCAGTTTGCTAAAGGCTTCTGCGCTTTCTCTATCGCTACGGGCCAGCATTGCGTCTTTGTGTCGCCGCACCGCCAGCATTTCATTAAAACTGTCAGCGAGTTCACCGATTTCGTTATCGCTTTCAACATCGAAATGATGGTGGGAGATACCGGTCGCTAACTCACGCGTAATTCTGGTTAATTTCGTGATCGGATAGACAATGCGCCGGGCCTGACTGACAGCGGCTATCACCGCAATGACTGCCGTTATCAGGACGGATATTAGTGTTGTAATCGCAAGGTTATTGGCACCCTGAAGCGCTTTCGCCTGATCAATTTCGCTAATCAGCTTCCATTTTTTATTAACGGCGGGTACCGCGTGTTGAATGCGGAATACCGGCTGCCCCTCCGAACCCGTATAAGTCACCAGTCCAGTCCAGCACCCAGTTCGGGGTGCCGATGGAGTGACGACTCAGCGTCGCCAGGCAATTGATCAATTTTCCTGTGCCGCTTGAGAATTTCGTCAGTGCTACCAGGTGTCAGGGGTGTTCGGAGCAAATCATCACTCCCAACCAGATAATGAATCTTGGCGTCCTGATCCACCCCGCTAGTAGCCGCCTGAAAAATACGATCCAGTTGAACCTGAATGGCAATGATTCCGATCGCGTCCTCGGTCGCGCTTTTCAGAGGCGCGGTGAGATAGCCCGTCGGGAGCGAATCAGTCGGGGCGCTAAATTCAAGATCAGAAAATCCGGCGTTACCCGTTTCCAGTGAATATCTGACGCTGGCTGTCAGTCGGCTCTGAGCGGCCTCACCGTCAAAAAGCGCCGGGCCGAGTTTGTCGCTGTCAACGACACCATACAAAATAGTGCCGTCCCTGGTGATCAGGTAAATATCTTCGATGTAGTCATAATTCTGCTGCATCGCCTTTAAATGGCTATGATTTTCCTGCACACGAGTTGACCAGTCTGTCCCCTTCACGTATTCGCCAGCAGTTTGGCCGCTGCGCGCTAACCCTTCATTTAGCTGGCCTACTAGCCGTGCGTTCACTGGATTGTCAGCCTGGCTATTCAGATCCATCAACCGATAATCAAACCAGTTCTACATCTGATCGACCTTGGCATATGCGGATGTATGCAAATCCTCAATGGCCTCTCTGACCAGAACTTCTCGGGTTTTGTGGTAGGCAAGAAAACTGGCAAGCGCTAGTGGCACTTGCGCTAATAACAGAAACCAGCTGAGAATGGTGCTGCCTAGACGACTCTGGGTAATCAAAGCCGTGGGACGGAGGGATCGTTTAACGGGTGCCAGCGCTAATTCTTCTGATTGCATGAGCATGGGGATATGGATTAACCTCCGTCAGCTAACCAGACCGACATCACGATAGTTTTCATTTTTTATCAGGGTTGAATAAAAGCTAAAAGCTCTGAACATGTAAGACTTTTCAGTCAGACAAAATAAATCTTTAATGTAGTTAGACGCGGCCACCGCCTAATGGCAGCACCTTTTTGAGATGCGCCCGATGCTGGACAGCAGCCTGAGTTCGACAGTTACAGCGAATACCCACTAGCGGCCCGGCTGGCCGACTAATCCAGCTGATCCAGACAGCGGTGGGCGCCCCAGATTGAATGGTAAACTGTAGGAACTTTTAGGGGTTTAGCGACTCGAAACACCAGTCTGAACAGCTTTCCACTTAACCCAAATACTTAATTTTCGGGAACACTGAAATGATCACACTCACCCCCTCCGCCATTGAACGTGTTAACAAGGTGCTGGCCCGTGCCGACGGTGTCATGGCGATTCGGGTAGGCGTTAAGGACTCCGGCTGTTCGGGCTTTAGCTACGTGGTGGAACAGGCCAAATCAATTGCTGACGATGATCTACGGTTTGATCAGGACGGCGTTGAAGTGGTGGTAGCAAAAGATGATCTGCCGATGCTCGAGGGCGTCGAGCTGGATTATCGCCAGGATGGCATCAATTCGGCCTTTGCTTTTAAAAACCCACAGGCGAAAGAAACCTGCGGCTGTGGAGAAAGTTTTACCGTTTAATCAAACAATCGGGTTGTAAAACAAAAAAGGCCGTGGACAGCCAGACTGTCCACGGCCTTTTTTGTTTCGGCTCTGAGGTTACATCATGCCGGTTTGCAGGCGCGCTGCTTCGGACATCATCTCCATACCCCAGGGTGGGTCGAGTACCAGCTCAACCTGGGCGGCAACGATGCTCGGAATCTGCTCCAGTTTATATTTAACATCTTCCACCAGCACATCACCCATGCCACAGCCTGGGGCAGTCAGCGTCATTTTCACATCGGCTCGGTATTTGTCGTTGGCCCCGGAAAGCTCAAATTCGTAGATCAGCCCTAAATCAACGACATTAACCGGTATCTCCGGATCGAACACGGTACGCATGTGTTCCCAACAGAACTCTTCGGTTTTCTCGCGAGTTAATTTGCCGTCAAAAAGCTCCACCGGCAGGGGTTCCCGTTCGCGACCCAGCACATCGGCGTCTGCGGCATCAATCCGGGCCATCTGACCATCGAGCAGGACCGTGAAAGAACCACCGAGCTCCTGAAGTATCTCTACTTCGCGGCCCTCTTTGGCGTTAACCCGCAGCCCAAGAGGTACAAATATCGCTTTGCAATCTCGGGTTAGTACAACCTTTTCACGCTCTTCCATTTTTATATGTTTCCGTTGTTTGCCATCGTCTGTTCCGGGAATTACTCCGTGCTGATGCCGTCGTGCTGTTTATGCAGCGCCCCCTGACAGGTATGCCAGGCCAGCGTTGCGCATTTGACCCGCGAGGGGTAAGCACGAACGCCGGTGAGCACCGCCAGTTTGCCAAGCTGAAGTGTAGTGTCATCGTCGAGTTCAATTTCTCCAACCAGGACCTGGTGAAACAGCTCGAATAGTTCGTCTGCTTCCGCCATGGTCTTGCCGGTAAGAATTTCAGTCATCATCGACGCTGACGCGGTGGAAATCGCGCAGCCTTCACCTTCAAAGGTAACCTTGCTGATGCGGTCACCGTCCAGGTTCAGGTATACCGTGAGCTGGTCACCGCAGAGGGGGTTAAACCCTTCAGCATAGTAGGTAGTATCGTCGATTTTGCCAAAATTGCGCGGCCGCTTGTTGTGATCTACGATCAGGTCCTGATAGAGCTCTCGTAGGTCCATCATCAGCCAAACATCTCCACGGCTTTGTTAAGTCCATCCATGAGTCGATCAACCTCTGAAAAAGTGTTGTAAAACGCAAATGAAGCCCGTGCCGTGGCCGCGACACCGTAATGTTGCATCACCGGCATAGCGCAGTGATGACCAGCGCGAATCGCAATGCCTTCGCTATCGAGGATTGTGCCCAGATCGTGAGCATGGAGCTGGTCCAGCACGAAAGACGCAATACTCGCTCGGTGTTTGGCAGTACCGATTAATTTTAAGCCGGGTAACTCCTGCAATTTACGACTGGCGTAATTCAGCAGTTCCGTTTCGTGAGCGGCGATCTTCTCCAGACTAACGCCGGACACGTAATCGAGCGCGACCCCCAAACCGATGCCGCCGGCAATGTTCGGGGTGCCGGCTTCAAATTTATAGGGCAGATCATTCCAGGTGCTTTTCTCAAAACGAACAATGCGAATCATGTCGCCACCGCCCTGCCAGGGCGGCATTGCCTCGAGCAGCGCCTCTTTGCCGTAAAGCACACCCGTGCCGGTGGGGCCAAAGATCTTATGGCCGGAAAAAGCATAAAAATCGCAATCCAGATCAGCCATATCGACCGGAATATGGGCGATCGCCTGGGCACCATCAACCAGCACGAGCGCCCCGGCCTGGTGGGCCATCTCGATCACTTCCTTCACCGGATTAATCGTACCCAACGCATTAGAAAGCTGACTGATCGCCACCATCTTGGTGCGATCACTGATCAGCCCACGAACGTCATCAAGAGAGATCTCGCCGGCATCGTTAATGGGAACAACTTTTAACAGGGCCCCGGTACGTTCAGTCACCATCTGCCAGGGAACAATGTTGGAGTGGTGTTCCATTTCGGTGACCAGCACTTCATCGCCGGCTTTAAGGTTTGCCATTCCCCAGCTATTAGCCACCAGGTTGATCGACTCGGTAGTGCCGCGAGTGAATACCACTTCCTTCACGGAAGCTGCGCCAATAAAGCGGCGCACCTGTTCTCGGCCATTTTCATAAGCCTCCGTGGCCAGTTCACTTAATTGATGAACCCCACGATGAATATTGGAGTTGGTGTTTTCGTAATAATGGCTCACCGCATCGATCACCACCTGGGGCTTCTGTGTGGTGGCACCGTTATCCAGATAGACCAGCGGGTGGCCATTTACCTGGGTTTTCAGGATAGGGAAATCGGCCCGCCATTGGGCGACCTGATCGTCGCTATTTAAATCGGTAACGGCAGTACTATTCATGGCTGAGTTGTTCCATTTTTTTGGTGACGGCGTTGGCAACGTGTTCACCCCAGTGGCCACCCAGCGTGGCGAAACTGGCGGCAGCAAAGGCGCTCAACAGCAGCGCCCGCGCGTCCTGCTCGGTTAGTCCACGACTGCGCAGGTAAAATAGTTCGTCGCGATTAAGATCACCCACCGTGCAACCGTGGGCGCATTTCACGTCGTCAGCGTAGATCTCCAGCTCCGGCTTGGCGTCGATTTCCGCCCGATCAGAAAGTAACAGGTTTTTACTCGACATCTGTGAATCGGTGCCATCGGCGCCGGGGTGCACATGCACCCGGCCGTTAAAAACACCCCTGCCGTGATCACCGAACAGGCCGTGGTGACTAACCTGACTGGTACAGTTCGGTGCAGCATGCTCAAGCGTGAGGTGCAGGTCGGCATGCTGGCGACCATTAGTTAGTTGCAGACCATCAAACTCAACATGGGCGCCGGCTTCGGCCAGATTAATATCGACATCGTCACGACTAATGGCTCCACCCAGCGTCAGGACATGGGATTTGAATGAGCTGTCGCGCTGTAAGTTGGCACGCAGAGAACTCACCTGAAACGCCTGCTCACCCTGCTGCTGCAACTGGCTCAGTGAAACCTGCGCGTTCGGCGCCAGATCGAGATCAATTGAACTATTGAGTTGATAGGCCTTAACGTCGGTTTCCTGGTCGGCCTCGCTATCCGCGTAGACAATCGCAAGCTCCGCTTCGCAGTGACTTGCAGCCGTAACCAGCAACCGCCAGTAGCTTGTCTCGGCCGCACTGCCGGATAGCACGACGATAGTGATCAACGGATGTTTGCCGGCGGGCAGTTGCAGCCAGCCACCGTCAGCCACCAGGGCTGTATTCAGCTGATCAAACGCCCGATCACGGCCATCAGCCGCTTCTGGTAGCATCACCGCACCGGACTCTAATGCAGCGGCCAGGGGTTTAAACTGAATCTCGCCGAGACCTTCGAGCCGGGACAGCTCGGCACAGAAATAGCCCTGTTGAAAAACCAGCACTGGAGCGCCAGAGCCGCTATTCAGCTCATCCAGTAACGGCTGTCGTTCAGTAGCGGTTGTCGTGACAGGCTTCTGTGCCGGCTCAAGAGGCTGTTTGAGGAGGCTGTTTATGCGGGTATACCGCCAGCGCTCAGTTTTGCGATCTGGCAGGCCCGTGGTCAGTAGCTGCTGCATGGCGCGCTCGCGCACTTCAGCATCTCCCGGCAAGTGGGGTTTACGATTCTCAAACTGCTGTTGAAACGCGGATCTATTATCCGCGCTGGCTTGGGTGGCAACCATCGCTATACTGCCGCCGGTTCTTTTTCTAGCCAGCCGTAGCCACTGGACTCCAGCTCCAGTGCCAGCTCGCGCCCGCCGGAACGGACAATCTCCCCGCCGGACAGGACGTGCACATAATCAGGCACCACGTAATCGAGCAATCGCTGATAGTGGGTGACCATGATCAGGGAGCGGTCAGGGCTACGCAGCTTGTTTATTCCGTCTGAAACAACTCTCAGGGCATCGATATCGAGGCCAGAGTCTATTTCATCGAGGATGGCCAGACGCGGCTCCAGCAGCGCCATCTGATAAATCTCATTACGTTTCTTTTCACCGCCGGAAAAGCCGTCGTTGACCGCCCGAGTCATGAAGCTCTCGTCCATTTTCAGCAGCTTCATTTTCTCGCGAGCAATGGCGAGAAAATCCATCGCATCGTATTCATTTTCACCGCGGCTACGGCGCTGGGCATTAACCGCTTCGCGCATAAATACCGAACTGTTCAGCCCTGGAATCGCCACCGGGTACTGGAAGCCTAAAAACAGCCCCTTCCAGGCCCGCTCTTCCGGCGAAAGGGCGAGCAGGTCTTCGCCGTCCAGTGTTATCGAACCGCCAACTACTTCATAACCTTCTCGGCCAGAGAGCACGTGAGACAGGGTACTTTTACCGGAGCCATTTGGGCCCATGATGGCATGAACCTCACCAGCGCCGACCTCCATGGTCAGCCCTTTTAGTATGGATTTTCCTTCAACTTCTACTTTTAAGTCTTTGACTATTAACATTTATTTATGCCATTTATGGTCGAATTTAACCGACACTTCCTTCTAGACTGACACCGAGGAGGCGCTGCACTTCTACGGCGAACTCCATCGGTAATTCGGTGAATACTTCTTTACAGAAGCCGTTAACGATCATCGAAACCGCTTCTTCCTCGGCGATGCCTCGCTGACGACAATAAAACAGTTGATCGTCGCCAATTTTAGAGGTGGTCGCCTCGTGCTCTACCTGAGCGGTGGGTTCCTGTACCTCCACATAAGGGAAAGTATGGGCGCCGCACTGGCTACCGATTAACAGGGAGTCGCATTGGGTGTAGTTACGCGCCCCGTTCGCGCCGCGCAGCATCTTCACCAGGCCGCGGTATGCATTCTCGGCTTTCCCGGCAGAAATACCCTTGGAGATAATGGTGCTACGGCTGTTCTTGCCAATGTGTACCATCTTGCTGCCGGTGTCGGCCTGCTGGTAATTATTGGTTAGCGCCACCGAGTAGAACTCACCCACGCTGCTATCACCGGTCAGCACCACACTCGGATATTTCCAGGTAATCGCGGAACCGGTCTCTACCTGGGTCCAGGAAATTTTTGAACGCTCACCGCGGCAGTCACCCCGTTTAGTAACGAAATTGTAGATACCGCCCTTGCCATCCTTATCGCCGGGGTACCAGTTCTGCACGGTGGAATATTTAATCTGTGCATCGTCCATTGCCACCAGCTCAACCACGGCCGCGTGCAGTTGATTTTCGTCACGCATCGGCGCGGTGCAGCCTTCGAGATAGCTCACGTGTGAACCCTCGTCGGCAATGATCAGCGTGCGTTCGAACTGTCCGGTATTGAGAGCATTAATACGAAAATAGGTGGAAAGCTCCATCGGACAGCGCACCCCTTTCGGAATGTACACAAACGAACCGTCGGAGAAGACCGCTGCATTAAGCGCGGAATAGAAATTGTCCGCCAGCGGCACCACGCTACCCAGATACTTCTTCACCAGCTCAGGGTGATCATGAACCGCCTCGGAAAGCGGGCAGAAAATCACGCCGACTTCTGCTAGCTTGTCTTTGAAGGTAGTGGCCACGGAGACGCTATCGAACACCGCATCGACTGCCACACCAGCCAGCGCCGCCCTTTCGTGCAGCGGGATACCGAGTTTTTCGTAAGTTTCTAACAGCTCGGGATCGACATCGGCCAGACTCTGCGGTTTATCCGAATCGGCCTTGGGCGAAGAAAAGTAGCTAATCGAATTGAAATCGATGTCCGGGTAGTGAACATGGGCCCACTCCGGCACATCCATCTGCTGCCAGATCTTAAACGCTTCCAGCCGCCATTCGAGCATAAACTCTGGCTCGTTCTTTTTTGCTGAAATTGCCCGCACGACACTCTCATCGAGACCCGGGGGAAACGTATCCTGTTCGATATCGGTAACAAAGCCGTGCTCGTATTCACGACTGATATACCGGTCAATTTCTTCTGATTCGGTAGCCATAATTTAC
>Ga0209578_10000738_pt1 | contig 36413 bp, 31 predicted proteins | sample tdAd472_FD_187127 | JGI IMG/M metagenome (GOLD analysis project Ga0209578, IMG submission 187127) | Marine sediment microbial communities from the Atlantic coast under amendment with organic carbon and nitrate - tdAd47.2 (SPAdes)... | ecosystem: Environmental > Aquatic > Marine > Coastal >...
ACGTATACAGTGTGACGCTTGCCCGGTGCTGGAATGTCACGGAAGTGGGTTAGCTTCGGCGAAGCTCACGACCTAAGCACCAGTAAACGGCGGCCGTAACTATGACGGTCCTAAGGTAGCGAAATTCCTTGTCGGGTAAGTTCCGACGCGCATGAATAGCGTAACGATTGGAGCACTGTCTCCACGACCAACTCGGTGAAATAGTAGTGGCGGTGAAGATGCCGCCTACCCGCAGCAAGACGGAAAGACCCCGTGGACCTTTACTGTAGGCTTTTATTGGTCACGAGCATGTACTGCGTAGGATAGGTGGGAGGCTTTGAAGCCTGGGTTCTGGCCCAGGTGGAGCCATTGGTGAAATACCACCCTGTTCACGTTTGTGTCCTAACCCCGATTCCCATGAAGCTGGGCGGGGGACAGTGAGTGCCGGGCAGTTTGGCTGGGGCGGTCTCCTCCCAAAGAGTAACGGAGGAGCGCAATGGTCGGCTCAACACGGATGGAAACCGTGTTACGAGTGTAAAGGCATAAGCCGGCTTTACTGCGAGACCGACGGGTCGAGCAGTTGCGAAAGCAGGCCTTAGTGATCCTGCGATCCCGTGTGGAAGGGTCGTAGCTCATCGGATAAAAGGTACCCCGGGGATAACAGGCTGATCGCTCCCGAGCGTCCATAGCGGCGGAGCGGTTTGGCACCTCGATGTCGGCTCATCACATCCTGGGGCTGTAGGCGGTCCCAAGGGTTCGGCTGTTCGCCGATTAAAGTGGTACGCGAGCTGGGTTCAGACCGGCGTGAGCCAGGTCGGTCCCTATCTGCTGTGGGCGTCGCAAGCTTGAGAGGAGTCAACTTTAGTACGAGAGGATTAGGTTGGACCGACCCCTGGTGATCCTGTTGCACAGCTATGTGCACCGCAGGGTAGCTACGTCGGGCAGGGATAACCGCTGAAAGCATCTAAGCGGGAAGCCCCCCTCGAGATCAGGCTTGCTAGCATTCGCGAGAGACCCCTGGGAGACCACCAGGTTGATAGGCCGCAGGTGCAAGGACTGAGAAGTCCTCAGCTGAGCGGTACTAACGGTCGAAGGTTCGTTCATTCCTGCCAAGCGCCGTTGATCCCGTCCGTTCGCGGACAGGGACAACGTACCGAGATTCACATTTTCCCCTTCACACCCGCGTGGCGATTGCCGCCGGCCTTGTGGGGGGGGGTCGCTTGTCACATCCCGTTCATTCGGGATTGGGCGTCGAGAGGCGTCCGATCACGATTGTCGGTGACCAGAGGTCTGGTGTCCCACCTGTTCCCATCCCGAACACAGCAGTTAAGCCCAGGCCGCCGATGATACTGCACTGCGGGAAAGTAGGTCATTGCCGACTTTTGGGCCCTGAGGATAACACCTCGGGGCCCACTTTCGTTTTTGCACCCCGTCGTCCTGCGGTACCCTCTGCGGATGGCGAAGAAGACCTCCAAGAAGACCTCCAAGAAGACCTCCAAGAAGACCTCCAAGAAGACCTCCAAGAAGACCTCCAAGAAGACCTCCAAGAAGTCCTCCACGAAGGCTACTAAGAAGTCGCCAGCACCGGCGGCGAAGAGCGCCGACGCGTCCGATCGCACACGATGGGGTGCCCGTGACGATCTCGGGTCTGACACGGGCGCGTACATTCGAACTATTCCGAGCGAGCTGCGTCCGGTTGCCGAGCGGCTCGACGCCCGATTCCGGGCCGCTCATCCCGACATCATCGGAGTGATCAAGTGGGGTATGCCGGTGTACACGCTCCGCAAGGTCATGCTTGCCTCGATCTGGAAGGGCAAGGGTTATCTGCGCCTCGGTCTGTATGCCGGTGCCTCGATCGACGATCCCAAGGGGCTGTGCGCGGGTGAGGGCAAGGAGCATCGGCACGTCAGGATCCATTCCGAGGGCGATCCGGCCTGGGCCGATCTCGAGCACCTGATCGTGCAGAGCGTCGAGCGGGCGATCACCGATGCGTGTTGACGAGCAGAGCGACGCGGGCGAGCCCCCGTCGCACGGCGTGACCTACGAGTTCCGGACGCCGCTGCGATGGCAAAGGAATCGGCCCCGGAATTCGCGGGCACGAGCGGACCTGGTCCGTGGCTGGACGGGGGTGCGCCTGGTCCTGGTCGGGCTCCGCCCGGACCCGGCGGCGCTCGCGCGGGTGCAGCCCGATGAGTCCATCGATATCACCAACGATCCTCGCCCCTACGAGCACGCCCGCCCGGTCCGGTACCTCGACGTGCACCTGACCGCGCTGGCACTCGCGGGCGTGGGCAGTGTGCTGGCCAGGCAAGCCTTCGGCTCCCAGATGGACGTGGGGCTGCTCTTTCTCCCGATGTTGCTGATCGCGTGGGCGGTGGTCTGGCTGTACCGGAAGTCGCGAGTGAGCGCGAACCCGTTCACGATCCCGCTGCAGCTTGTCTCCACGGTGATCGAGCCTCGCCGGGTCGAGCGGACCGTGCTGGGCGTCACGCGGACGTACGAGTACGACGACTCGCTCCTCGTGATCCGGCCGTACAAGATCAACGCGCACGGGCTCAAGAACGACAGGCCTGACCTGATCAGCGTGCAGGTGACGCTGCTCAACGGCTCGGGCCAGCGGTCGGGCTTCAGGCTCAATGGCCTGGATCACCCGACGCTGGCGGATCTGATCGCGCGTTGGCAGCCACGGCTGTCCGCGACTCCTCTCCGTGCCCCCTCCGATGATCTGCCCTCCTGATCTGAGCTTGGGATTCGCGGCCCGACTCTCTCTGTGTGTGCATATTCATTCCCGGAGAGATGAAACCCCGGGGCCCCAACCCGTATTACCATCCTGAGATGAGTGACCCCGCGGTGTCAGATGAGCACGGCCCGGATTCGAGCTCGATGCCTTCCGGCGAGGAAGGGATCGGGGGCGTGGCTTCACGTGATGAGATTCTCGAAGGCTCGGGCTCGCGCGAGGATGCGCCGGGCGGGGTGGTGCTGCGCACGGACGGGTGTGACCGCCCGATCGAACGCGGCTGGCTCGCGTGCGAACGCGTCTCGTGGTGGATCTTCAACGCGTGTGCGCTCGGCGTCACCTGGGGCGCGGCCTTCATCGTCAAGCTCAGCGTCAACGAGCCCTGGTGGGTCTCGGTGCTGATCGACGCCGGCTGGGCCTTGCTCGCCTCGGTGCTGCTGTGGGCGGCGATGTGGTTCCTGCCGCGTTCGTACCGGGCGATGTCGTGGGCGGTCCATCCGGATCGCGTGTCGCTGCGCAAGGGGGTGTGGTGGCGTCGGGCGATCACGGTGCCGCGTGTGCGGGTGCAGCACACGGACGTGAAGCAGGGCCCGCTGCAGCGTCGGTTCGGGATTGCGACGCTGGTGATTCACACCGCGGGCACGCAGCACGCCAAGGTGGAACTGCCGGGCCTGAGCCTGGAGGCTGCGGAGCACCTGCGCGACTGGCTGATCGAGCCGTCGCAGCGGGCCCGGGCGGTCGCGGAACTGCCGAACGCCCCCACGGCGCACGCTCAGGGTGCGCAGCACGAGACCGCGGGGCCCGATGGACTCGACACGGTTGGGGGTTCGAGCGTGCGAGGCGTGGGGGGGGTCGATGGTTAGCGCCGGCGAGTGGACGCGACTGCACCCATCGAGCCCGGTCTTTCACCTGCTCGGGCTGATCCGGGCGGTGCTGATCGCGGTGGTGCTGGTCTTCGTGGTGTCGTCGGGCAGTCGGCACGAGCTGTGGCTGGTGGTGGGCCTGGTCATCGCGGCCGCGTTTCAGCTGTACCGGCACTTCGTCACAAAGTACAAGCTCACCGACGACGAGCTGGTGGTGCGGTCCGGGGTGCTGTTCCGGAGCGAGCGTCACATTCCGGTCGCCTCGATCCACAACATCGAGCTGGTGCGCAACCCGCTGGCCCGCTGGCTGGGTGTGGCCGAGGCGCGGGTGCAGACGGCGTCGGGCGGCGAGGCTGAGGCCGTGCTGCGGGTGCTGCACCTCGAGGACGTGGCCCGCATCCGCGACCACGTCGGGCTGCGGGGGGAGACCGAGCTCGAATCAGACGCCGAGGCTCACGCCGAGCGAGAGGACACGGCCGACACGGTTGCCAGCTCCAAGGGAGGATTGCTTCGCCTTGATCCCGGCGAGCTGGTCCGGCTCGGGCTGATCAGCAATCAGGGCTTGGTGGTCTTCGGCGGCGCGATTGGCGTGGCGTGGCAGCTCGACCTGATCGACTTCGACCGCGCCAGCGACTGGATCGAGCGGGGCATCTCGGTCTCCGGCCCGGTCAGCGTGGCGCTGGTGGTCGTGCTCCTGGTGCTGGCGTTCATGGCCTTCTCCGTCGCGATCTCCGCGGTCCGGTTCTGGGGGTTCGAGCTGCGCCGCGTGGGGGAGGACTTCCGCATCGCCTGCGGCCTGTTCACGCAACGCTCGGCGACGATCCCCTCCTCACGCGTGCAGACCGTCACGGTGCGGTCCACGCCCCTGCACAGGCTGTTCGGGCGGGTGGGCGTGCGGGTGGAGACGGCGGGCGGGAGCGAGGACGAGGGCTCGATGTTCGGTCGGACGTGGTTCGTGCCGCTGGCGACGCCGGACCGGGCCGACGAGGTGCTGCGGGCGCTGGGCGTGCCGGGCGAGTCGGACCTGCCCCTGGCACCCCCGGCCAGGGGAGCCACGAGCCGCATGGTGAAGCGGGCGATACGCATCGGCGTGCCGATCGGGGCGGTGGTGTCGCTGACCGGGTGGGGCACGGACCTGCCCGCCCTCATCGCGGCCGGTCCGGGGCTGGTGGCCTTCGCGATCTGGCACGCCGTGCTGGCGGCCCGACGCATGGCGTGGTGCGTGGACAAGACGTGCGCCGCGTACCGGTCCGGGGTGTTCTTCCGGTCGCTGCGGATCGTGCGTGCCACGGCCGGGCAGGTGGTGGAGGTCAGCGAGTCGCCCTTCGACCGCCGGCGCGGCATGGCCTCGCTGGTGATCGATACCGCGGGCGCCGGGCTGCTCGGCTCGGGCACCCGCATCCCGTACCTGGCCCGGGCGGTGGCGGACGAGCGGGCAGACGCGGCCGCGGCTCGGGCGTGGACCGGCTCGCAGGGCATCTGAACCGGGGCCCCGCCCTCGGCGTGTAGACTGCCCCGGGAGGCCCTATGTCTGGACTGAATCACGAGGGATTGCTGTCGCGCTTCGAGCGGTTTCCGAGCGTGTTGCAGGCGGTCGCGGTGGGGGTGGACGACGACAACGCCACATGGCGCCCGCCAGTGCCAGAGGGCGCACCCGAGGGCCCATTCGGGGGGGGGTGGTCGATCGTGGAGATCGTGGCGCATCTGGCCGACGAGGAGGAGGCGGATTTCTCGGTGCGTCTCAGGAGCACGCTGGAGGACCCGTCCAGGGCGTGGCCGCCGATCGACCCGGAGGGGTGGGCGGTGGAGCGGGACTACCGGTCGCGCTCGCTGACGGGGGAGTTGTCGCGTTTCGGGGTCGAGCGGGCCCGCAACCTGCTCTGGGTGCGTGAGCTGGGGGATGAGACCGACTGGGAGCGTGCGTACGAGCACCCTACGCTCGGCACGTTCCGGGCGGGCGACCTGCTGAGCGCGTGGTGTGCGCACGACTGGCTGCACCTGCGCCAGATCGCCAAGCGGATGTACCAACTCACGCAACGCGACGCGGGCGGGTACTCCACGGCGTACGCGGGGGAGTGGTGAGCCCATGCGAGTGAGTACCGCATTCGCGTGCGTCTTCATCGTGGTGTTGGCCCGGGTATCAAACGCCCAGCCAGATGCAACAAGCCCCGAGGCTGGAGACGCTCACGCCCCCATGAACGTCCTGTTCATTCTGACCGATGATCAGCGGGCCGACACGCTCGCCCCGTGGGGCGGGGACGCGGTCGAGACGCCGGCGCTGGACGCGCTCGCGTCGCGCGGGACGTCGTTCCTGAACACCTACTGCATGGGGTCGCACTCGGGGGCGGTGTGCGGGCCCAGCCGCGCAATGATCCTCACCGGGCGGGACCTGAACCGGATCGAGACGCCCTTCAATCTGAACGAGCAGACCACCACGCTGCCCGAGCGGTTCCGCGACGCCGGGTACAACACGTTCTACTCGGGCAAGTGGCACAACGGCAAGGGCGCGTTCACACGCAGCTTCACGCACGGGAGCTCGATCTTCTTCGGCGGCATGGGCAGCCACACCGAGTTGCCCGTGCACGACTTCGACCCCACGCGGGTGTACGACCACGGCGCACGCCGGCCGCTGCACGAGTTCTCCTCGACCGAGTTCGTGAGCGGGGCCATCGAGTTCCTGCGGGCACGCGCCGCGAGCCCGACCGTCGGCGACAACACACCCGCGTGGGGGCCGTTCTTCGCGATGGTCAGCTTCACCGCCCCGCACGACCCGCGGACACCCCCGCCCGAATACGCGGCGAAGTACGACCCGAACTCGATCGAACTCCCGGCGAACTTCAAGCCCGTCCACCCGTTCGACAACGGGGAGATGACGATCCGGGACGAGAGGCTGGCCGCGTGGCCTCGCACGGAGGACGAGGTGCGCCGCCACTTGGCGGACTACTACGCGATGGTCTCGCACACCGACGCCCAGATCGGGCGATTGCTCGACGAGCTCGACACCCTCGGGCTGGCGGACAGCACGATCGTCGTCTTCGCGTCCGACCACGGGCTCGCGGTCGGCAGCCACGGCTTGATGGGCAAGCAGAATCTGTACGATCACTCGACCAAGGCCCCGCTGATCGTGTACGACCCGCGCCGCCCCGGCGACGGCGCGACCTGCCCGGGGCTGTTCTACCTGCACGACCTGCACCCGACCATCGCCGAGCTCGCGGGCCTGCCCCCCATCGACGTGGGCGAGGTCTCGGTCTCGCGCCACGGCCCGCAGGCCCGGAGTTTCGCGGGCTGCGTGGACGGGTGCGACGGCGAGAACGACCCCAAGGGCGACTGCGCCGGTCGCCACATTCTCTTTACGCTCTACCGCGACGTGCAGCGGAGCGTGCGCGACGAACGCTGGAAGCTGATCGTCTACCCGAAGATCAACCGCGTGCAGCTCTTCGACCTCGAGACCGATCCGCACGAGCGGCTGGACCGCTCGCGCGTGATGGCCGGGCACGTGTTCCGGCTGCGAGAGGGGTTGCGTCACCAGCAGGCTTACGCGAAGGACGGAGCCCCGCTCGAGTCCGAGTCGCCCGGCTCGGGCGAGTTCGACGCCGAGGCGGCGGAGGCGGGCCGATGAGCTGGCGGGCCCGCATGCTGTACGCGTTCCTGGCCTCGGTCGCGCTGGCGGTGCTGGCCGCGATCACGGCGATCCTGTTCGACGACCTCAACGTCAGCGGCCCGGTGCTGCTCTCCTCGGTCGATTTCGCGGTCTGCAGCCTCGCGGGCCTGATCGGGGCCGTGCTGTGGAAGCGACGCGCGACACGACGCCTGGTCGTCACCGGCGTGTCGCTCGGCGTCGCGGCCGGGCTGGTCTGGCTCGCCCTCATCTGGCTCGACCACGCCAACGTGCTGGGCTGGCGGAACGAGGGCAGGATCGCGCGCGTCGGCGGAACCCTCACCACGCTCGGCGTCGCGGGCATGGTCCACGCGCTGGCCCTGTGGCCCGCGGCCAAGTCCACCCCCGCGCAACTGGCACGGGTTGGCTCGCGCCTGTTCGGCTGGCTCAGCGCCGGCATCCTCTGCTTCATGATCATCGCCGACGAGTGGATGGACGAGGGCGGCAAGGCCTTCGCCGTCTTCCTCGTTGCCAGCGCCGGCTGCACCGTCGCCCTCTTCATCCTCGACCGCCTCGCCTCCGCCGACATGGTCGAGCACGGCGACAGCGCGATGGGCGCCCGGGTGCCGGTGGCCCTCACCTGCCCGCGTTGCGCCGGGGCCGTTGAGGTGCGAACCAACACCGACGGGGCCTGCCCGTCCTGCGGGCTGCGCCTGCGGGTCGAATGCGAGGAGCCGCGCTGCGACTGCGGGTACCTGCTGCACGGGCTGACGGGAGAGGTGTGCCCGGAGTGCGGGAAGCCGATCAAGACCTCGCAGGGCTGGACCGCTACCGCACCCAGCGCTGAGCAATCGGGAAGCGACGACCCGGACCAAACGCCACCGACGTGATCTTCAGCCCCGTCGCCAACTGGCGTCGCTTGTACTCGTTCAGGTCGATCAGGCGGCAGATGCGTCGCACCGTCGCCTCGTCCAGGTCCGTCGCCTCGATGATCTCGCCCGCGGACTGGTGCCCCTCCACGTGTCGGCGCACGATCTCGTCGAGCACGGGGTAGTCGGGCAGCGAGTCGGAATCGAGCTGCCCGGGCGCCAGCTCGGCGCTGGGCGGCTTGGTGATGGTGTTCTCGGGGATCGGGGGGCGCCCGAAGCCGAGCTCAGCGAAGCGGTCGTTGCAGTAGCGGCTGATCGCGAAGACCGTGGTCTTGGGCACGTCGGCCAGCACCGCCAGACCGCCGTTCATGTCGCCATAAAGCGTGCAGTACCCCACGGCCAGCTCGCTCTTGTTGCCCGTCGTCAGCACCAACGAGCCCGTCCGGTTCGAGATCGCCATGATGATCCCGCCGCGGACGCGGGATTGCAGGTTCTCCTGCGTCACGTCGGGCAGGGTCTCGCCCAGCGCCGAGTGGTCGAGGTCGGCGAAGGCGGGGTCCAGCGTGCCCTTGAGCGTTCGGAAGGCGTCCTCGATGGGGACGGTCAGGCACCGGATGCCCAGGTTTTTCGCTAGGTCCAGCGCGTCGGTCACGGAGTGCTCCGATGAGAACCCGCTGGGCATCGCGACGCCGGTGACGTGGTCCGGCCCGAGGGCCTTGACCGCGATGGCCGCGGTGAGCGCCGAGTCGATCCCTCCCGACAGCCCGATCACGACGTCGGTGAACCCGGTCTTGCGGACGTAATCGCGCACGCCCAGTGCAAGGGCCTCGACGGCGCTGTGCTCGTCGGGCACGCCCGCGAGCGGGTCCGCGGCAACGGGCTCTGGGTTGGCCAGGTCAACCATCGCGGTCGTGGGCTCGAAGCCCGGCCCGGCCGCGAGGAGGTCGCCCGCGCCCCCGATCGCGGTCGCGTGCCCGTCGAAGATCAGGTCGTCGTTGCCGCCCACCTGGTTGGTCGCGAGCACGGGCACGCCGTGCGTGGTGGCGTGGTGGCGCAGGATGTCGCGATGCCGGTGCGGCTTGCCCAGCACAAAGGGCGAGGCCGACGGCGACAGGATGACCTGCGCCCCGGCCCGCACGCAGTCGGTCACCGGGTCGGGCTCGCCGGCGTACCGCTCGTGCTGCCCGATGTCCTCACCCCGCCACAGGTCCTCGCAGATGGTCAGGCCGAAGCGCATCCCGGCGTGCTCGAAGACCACCGGCTCAGCGCCGGGCTCGAAGTACCGGTCCTCGTCGAAGACGTCGTAGGTGGGCAGCAAACGCTTGTCGTAGTGGGCGATCAGGTCGCCGTCCCGCACCACCGCCAGGCTGTTGGCCACGCCCGTGCCCCGTTCGATGCGCCGGGGCGACCCGAGCACGGCCGCGAAGCCGGGCGGCAGCTCGCGCCCGATCACGCGGCACCGCTCCCAGCACGCCTCCACGAACCCGCTCACCCGCACCAGATCACGCGGCGGGTACCCGCTGACTGCCAGTTCCGGCAGTACCGCCAGCGTCGCACCGTCCGCGTGGGCCGCGCGGCAGGCCTCCAGGATCAGCCCGGTGTTGGTGTCCAGGTCACCGACCGTCGGGTTCAGTTGAATCAGCGCGATCCGCATCGGCAACGGTAGGCCCACCTTCACTCCCCCCAGACCTGTCATTCGCTGGCATGTCGGGGGCAGACTCACTCCAACGGGCACGCCCGCTCGCGGTGATCAGCCGGTCGGCCCGCAGCCAGACCACGCTGAAGCCCGCGGCCACAAGCCGCACCACCGATTCGGTCCCCGCGACAAACAGGATGATGATCACCAGAGGAGACGACCCCGGGTCGGTGCCCTCGGCGCTCTGGGCCAGACTCTCCGAGATGCCGATCAGCTCGGCGATCACCAGCGTCCCGCCCTCGCGCAGCCCCGCCTCGCCCGAGGGCGACAACGCCCCGATCAGGAAGAAGCACCCGCCGAGCAGGGCCGCGTCCTCGAAGCTCAGGTGCACCCCCAGCACACTCGCGGCGATCAGGAACCGAGCCGCCTGCACGCCCAGATCGCACAGCCGCAACGCCATCGCCGCCCCGAACGCCTCGAGCTTGGCCAGCATGCTCATGCCGAGATGGGCCTGCCCGAACCGCTCTCCGTCCGCCACGGTCCCCAGGTTCGCCACCTCCAGCACCGCCCGAATGCGGGCCAGCCCCGCCTCGCCCTCCAGCAGCCGCCCCAAAAGCACCACCACCGCGTTCGCTCCGATCACGCCCAGCACCACGGTCACGATCCAGACCGCGTCGATGCCCTTGCGCCACGCGCTGGCTGCGGCGATCGGGCCCACGGTCGCCACCAGCGAGCCCACCACCGCGATCATCCACGCCCCGAAGGTCGCGACGGGCAATCCGTCGCGCACGCGATGGATCGCGACGCGAGCGACCAGCGACAGCTTGAACGGCAGGTAACTCAGCCCGGTCGCCAACGCGTTCACCGCGACGACGTCGAGCACTCGCAGACGCTTCACCGGGTAGATCAGCACCCAGAACATCAGCCCGTTGAGTGTGATGCTCGCGCCCGTCAGCGCGAACAGCCCGAAGAGCTGCCAGGCGCTGGCATCGGCCAGTTTCTTGAGCTGCTCGCGGTTCTCGTCCTTGAGCGCCACCGAGAACACCCAGACCAGCAACGCGATCCCGATCGCGAACCCCGCGATCTGCAACCCGACCGACAACGCCCGTCGCGCAGGATGAGCCGGAGCACTCTCCTCGCTCAACGCCGCATGACCGTTGTCCTCATTGTGGGGGGGGGTGGGGGGGTTAGCCATGGCCCGGTCCTTCGGGGGTGGGTGGGTCCCCGGGCAGAGCATAGAGCACGCGGCTGGGCACGCCGCGTGGCGTGAACCAGATCATCACGGGCTCGGGCAGCGTGCGCGACCAGGCCCGCACCCGCTCCGGCGTGACGTCCGGGTCGATCCAGCCCGAGTCGCTCAGGCGAGACAGTTCGCCGAACGCGATGAGGACGTGGGTGACGCCGCGTGCGCGGAGGGTGGACGCCCAGTCCTCGGGCTCGTCGGGGGCCAGCCGGATGGCCTCGCCCAGCGCCCAGGGGTCGTACGTGGTGTTGTACAGGACGGATGTCTCGTAGTAGAACGGCGTCGCGTCGCCCAGCAGGTAGACCAGGGCGTCGTCCGGGAGTTCGTGGTTGATGTACGCGCTCGGGATCAGTTCGCCGAGTTCGGGGGTGTACGGGCGACCGAGTTCGGGCGACGAGCCGACCGCAAGGCGTGCCCCGACGCCGCCCGAGGGGGCCCGCTCTTGCCAGAGCGTCCACGCGGCAAAAACAGTGTGCAGGATCAAAACGCCGCCGACGATGAGGCGTCGCCGATCACCAACCCGCCACCAGCGGGCGCCCAGCACGCCGATCGCGGGCGATAGCGTCAGCACGCAGGGCAGCAGGAACCGCGATTGCAGGTGCGTGATCCCTCCCCACGCGAGGATTTGCAGCAATAAGCCGAGCGAGAGGGCGAGGCCGATCGGTCGCAGGGAGCGGGTCAGCAGCAGCCCGAGGCAGGCCAGCACGCCCAGCGGGGCGAGGAACCACCACTGCGGGTGCCCGAAGCCGCGGAACCGTTCGATCGTGGGCGTGCCCGGCAGGTCAGAACCGGGGGCGGTCCAGACGAGCATGCGCAGGCGGTCGAGCAGCGTGCCGTCGAAGGTGTGGGCCTGCGCGTACCGGGCCGCGGCATCCTCGCCCCAGTGCCCGGTGCCGAACAGCCCGGTCAGGGCCGGGAAGACAGGGTTGCCGCTCGCCAGCCAGTTGCGGACCAGCCAGGGCGAAACCGTGAGCGTGCCGACCACCGCCCCGAGCGTGAGCGCGGGGAGCAGGGCCCCGCGCGGCAGCCTCCAGACCAGCATCACCCCGACGACCGGGGCGACGAACAGGATCGCGGTCGGCTTGCACCCGCAGGCGACGCCGACGAGGAAGGCCGCGAGGATGGTGCGCACAAACGGGCCGACTCGTTCGTCTATCGCGACGAGCATCGCCGCGCCCCCGAGCAGCACGACGGCCATCTCGTTGTACGCCAGCGTGCCGGTGACGAGCACCCAGCCGGTCGCGAGCGTTGCCCCGCCCGCGACCCAGGCGCTCACGCGTGGATCGTCGTCGGGGCTGGTCAGCGTGCTCAGGCGCGCCGCGAGGTGGCCGACGGTCCAGGCGCCGAGGATCGCGATCAGCCAGTGCAGCACCTGCGGCGTCAGGGCCCGCCAGCCGCTGCCCGCGGTCAGCCCACCCTCATCGAGCGGGGCCAGCGTCGCGTGCCCGAGCAGGACGGTCGCGCTCTCGAGGTAGGAGGGCAGGAAGGAGTAGACGTTGTGCTCCAGCGGGCGGATACGTCCGAGGTCCAGCCACTCCTGCGGGAGTTGCAGGTGGTAACTGAGTGCGTCGTACCCGCCGAACTCGCTGGCCCAGAGCCAGCCGGGCGGGCTCACGCACGCGACCGCGCCCAGTCCGAGCGGCAGGACCAGCAGCCAGCCCCACCCGCCGTGCAGGCCCAGGGCGTGGCCGATTCGCAACGGGCCGGTACTTGCCCTGTGTGTGCGCACAACCAGCCACACCGCGAGCCCAATCCCGAGCGCGAGGAGTGCGAAGCTGGTGAGGGGAGTGAGCCATCCCAGCACGCCCAGCGCATGCACAAGCGTGAGCATCAGGGCGAGGCCGATGCTCAGTCGCAGGGGGAGAGGGGGGAAGGTGTGGGGGGTGGTGGGGGTGTCGGGCCAGAGGCGGTCGGCGAGCGTGCCGAGGCCGTAGGACGCGAGGAGGAAGGCGGCGGGGGCCCAGCCGGCCATTGCCCAGGCCTCGATCAGGCCGGCGACTCCCGCCCCCGGGCTCGCGTTCCCGAGCGTGGTCCACAGCAGGGCGCTCAGGAGCGTGGCCACTGCGATCAACACCAGCCCGCGCGAGAGGTGGAGTTGGCCCGTGCGCGCGCCGGAATCGGTGACTGTCCCGCTCGCGTCCTGCCCGTCGCCTTCGCGCATGGCCCGAGTGTACCCCCCGCTGTGGGTTGTGCCGCGTGAGGGGGGTCTCGCCACGCGCGGCGTATGATGAGGGCATGAAGCTCGACCCGACGCCCTCCAACGACACTTTCGACGACCTCGACATCATCGAGCCGCTGTGCGCCGTCTTTCGGCGTCAGCTCAAGGAAGAGGGGCTGAAGTACACCCCCGAGCGGGCCCGCATCCTCGACACCATCATCCGCATGGACTCGCTGTTCGAGGCCGACCAGCTGCTCGAGCAGATGCGGGACTCGGGCTTTCGCGTGTCCAAGGCGACGGTCTACCGCACGCTGAAGCTGCTGGAGGACGCCGGCATCATCCAGCAGGTGCTGTTTGACCGCGAGCAGAGCCACTACCAGCTCGCCTACGGCAAGTCGGCCAACACGCTGCTCATCCGCGTGGACACGGGCGCCGTCGAGGCGATCGAGGTGCCGGAGCTGATCGCGCTGCGCGATCGGATCTGCGCCGAACGCGGTCTCACGGCGGAGGGGCACAAGCTACAGATCTTTGCGGTGGGGAAGGCGTAGGGCGTAGGTGATCGGATCCCGATGAAGGCTGCGCCGTCATCGGGGCACCCGGCTCCCGGTAGTCTGATTGAGCCCCAAGCGTCAGCGCGGGGAGGTCGGCGAGCAGTCACCAGCACGGCCCGGCCCGTCGCTGACGCTCCGGGCTCAATACTGGATTTTCTCCGCGTCTCTGCGGTCCTTTGCGCCTCTGCGTACCGGCCTCTACTCCAGCACCACCCGCCCGAACCCCGCCTCCAACGCCGCCTCGTGCAGCAGGATCACGGCGTCCCACGACACGCGATCAGTCGGCGCGATGGTCAGAGTGCGCCCACGATCGCCCGCCAGCAGGCCCGGGGCGGCGGATCGGAAGGTGGTCAGGAACTCGTCGAGCGGGCGGGGGTCGGCGCCCTCGAAGGAGGCGACGGGCCGGTCATTCTGCAGGTCGAGCGTGACGCGGAGGCGGACTTCGGGGAGGGCGCCGCTCCAGTCGGAGGCCGCCTGGTCTTGGGCGGGCGCGGGGGCGAGGCCGGCGCGGAGGAACCACTCCGGACCGAGGAAGCTGGCCGCGGCCATGAAGAAGATCAGGATCACCATCACCACGTCCACCATGGGCGTGAGGTTGGGCCCGAAGCCGAGGCCGTGACCACCACCCTGCGCGGCAAGCGGGCTGCGGTTGCGGAAGCCCCCCCCGTTCATTCCCCGCCCCCGATTTGTCGCGTCGCGAGTTCGACGTGCCCCACGCCCGCGTCGCGCAGGGCGCTGAGCACCGGCGAGACGGCGCTGTACGTGACGGCTCGGTCGGCCCGCACCCGCACGCCCAGCCCGGGCTCGCGTGCCAGCCGTCCGGCCACAACGGACCCCACGCGTTGTGGGTCCAGTTCCACGCCGTCGATCTCGATGGTGTCGGCATTGACCGAGATGGTCAGCGGGTCCACGCCCTCGCTGGGGAGGGACTCACCGATTCGGGTCTCGGCGAGGTCGATCTCGCCTCGTCGCTGGAGGACGAGGTGTCCGACCATGAGGTAGAAGACGATGAGGCACATGACGACGTCGATGAGGGGGGTGACGTTGACCCGTCCCTCCTCGCTGACGCCGCGTGCGTGCCAGCCGGCGCGCACGTCAGGTGTCCTCTCGGTCCGTGCTGCCGGCAGGCAGTCTTTCCAGCAGTCTTGCGCCGTCGGTCATGGCCCGGGTGCAGACGCGGTCGATCACGCCCCGGTACAGCCCGAAGGTGAGCAGGCAGGGGATGGCGAGGACGAGTCCGAGCAGGGTGTGGAAGAGCGCCTTGGCGATGCCGCTGGAGAGCTGGGCGGGCCCGGCCTCTCCGCCGCTGGCACCGAGGGTGTCGAAGGCGATGACCATGCCCCAGACGGTGCCGGCGAGGCCGACGAGCGGGCCGAGGTTGCCGATGACGTTGAGGATCTCGATCTTGCGGAACCACATGGAGGCGAGTCGGGTCGCCTCGAGCTCCGCGGCCTCACGCATCGCGCCCCGCCCGCGCGGGGAGGCCTCCGCCGCGGCGGCGAGGACACCTGCGACGAAGCTGGGATCGTCCTTCGCGGCACGCACGACCTCGTCCGGCCCGGCGCCGGACTCGAGCAGCTTGGCGAACGACTCGGTGGACTCGGGCGCGGAGATGTTCGACTCACGCACGTCCATGATCACACGCGTGATCTGGGCCACCGCGACCAGCGACCCACCGATCAGCACCACGCTGAACAGGTCGAAGCTCTGCCAGAAGAGATTCCAGACGCCCCCCCCCACGTTTTCCCCTGCGCTCGCATCACCCTGGGCGAGCGCAGGAGATGTGGCCAGACACACGAAGATGAGACCTGTTGCGAGGTTTCGCATGCGACGAGTGTATCGGGGTGGGGGAAGGGGAAGTGGAGGGGGCAGGCACGGGTTGTTCTTCGATCAACCGGTGGGACTCTCTCGGAACACGGGTTGTCCTTCGATCAACCCGTGGCACCCCACATGTCGGGGCGTTCAGTCCACGCCCTCTTCGAGGTCGCGCTGGTCCATCGGGCGGCTGATGGTGTGCTGGCCGCTGAACCACTTGTACAGGTCCGCCATCTGGGCCCGCTCGCTGGCGAAGGGCCAGGTGGGGGCGTCGCCGGGGACGTGCTGGCCGGTAACCGGGCAGGTCGTGTCGGAGCGGCCCGGGGTGCCGGATTCGGTGAGTGCGTCAACGCCCGGACGATCGGCCCACGCCGCGGGCAGTTCAAGGGTCACCACGCGGCGCTCGTCCGCGGCGTGCTCGCCGTCGTGCTCCAGTCGGACCGTGGCGGGCACGTGCGACGCCAGCGCCTCCCCGATGCGTTCGGGCCACTCGATGAGAGCGACGGAGGCACCGTCCATGGCCGCGTCCCAGCCGATGGTGTCGAGGTCCTCCTCGGAACTCATGCGGTAGCAGTCCACGTGCACGACCCCTCCCACAGAAGTGGATGACTCGTTCGCCGCGTGCTCGATCGGATACACGTGCATGAAGACGTAGGTGGGGCTGCTGACGAGGCCGGGGTCGGCCCCCAGCCCCGAAGCCACGGCCCGCACCAGCGTCGTCTTGCCCGCCCCGAGGTCGCCCTCCAGCCGAACCACATCACCCGGACGCAGCACCTGCGCGAGGGATCGCCCGAGCGCGTCCGTCTCGCCCAGCGAGCCGATCTCGAGCTGCGTGCGCAGGGTGCCGTGCTCACTCGCCATGGTCCCACCCCTCGCTCGCGGCGTCGTGGGTCCCGCCCTGCGGGTCGATGATGGTGGCGCCGGCAGACTCGCCGGGCTCAAGCGCCCGCACCCGTCCGACCTCGAGCGTCTGGGGGTTGAGTTCGCAGGGCCAGTCGCGTGTGTCGCCGGTCATGAGCAGTTCGTAGTCCTCGCCGTCGGCGAAGGAGCGTTCCCACCCGCGAGACTGGGTGCGCAGTGGGACCCGGGTGGCCTCGATCTCGAGGCGGACCCCGCTGGCCTCGCCGATGCGGGCGGCGTCTCGCCCGAGCCCGTCGGAGAGATCGATCATGGCGTGGATGCCCGAGCCGGGTTTCGAGGCTTCGTGCCCGCGGTCGAGACGCGGCTCAAAGTCGAGATGCCACCCGCTGGCGAAGGAGTCGCCGATCGGTCCGGTGAGGTAGACCCGATCGCCGGGCCTGGCCCCGCTGCGGAGCACGGGCGCGTGCCCCTCGTCCATCGCGCCGATGAGCGTGACGGTGAGGGTCAGCGGGTCGTCCGAGCCGGCGTGGAAGGCGAGGTCGCCCCCGACCAGCGGGCAGCGCCAGTGGGTGGCCCACGCGTGCAGGGCGTCGATGAGGTCGCGCCCGCGCGAGTAGCCACGCGGCAGCACCCCGGTCGCGGTTCCCCAGGCGGGGGTTGCCCCCATCGCGGCGAGGTCGGACACCGAGCGGGCGATCGCCTTGCGGGCGATGCGGTCGAGCTCTGTGCCGTGCTCGTAGTGGACGCCCTCGACGAGCTGGTCCACGGTCTGCACGAGGCGTGCGCCGCCGGGCCCTTCCAGCACGGCCGCGTCGTCACCGGGGCCGACAAGCGTCCGCCAGCCCGCGCTGAGAGCGGTGTCGGCACCCGCGGTGCGCTGGTAGATGTGGGCCAGAAGCTCGGATTCGCTCATGGGTGATGATAGAGGGGCGGCTCCTTCTCCCCCACTGGGGGAGAGGGAGGAGGAAGACCATGGCACCCGGTGGTCTGATTGAGCCCCAAGCGTCAGCGCGGGGCCGCGCGGGGAAGTTGGCGAGCAGTCATCAGCACAGCGCGGCCCGTCGCTCACGCTCCGGGCTCAACTTTGAGAGGGCGTGCTGTATCCGGTCTGATTGAGCCCCAAGCGTCAGCGCGGGGCCGCGCGGGGAGGTTGGCGAGCAGTCATCAGCACAGCGCGGCCCGTCGCTCACGCTCCGGGCTCAATTCCGACGCTCAGTCGTCCTCCAGTCCCATCGTCCAGCGCAGGCCGCCGAGCAGGTGCTCGACGAAGAGGGGTTCCCGGAAGCTCTCGTTGGTGTGCCCGCCGCCGGTGTAGAAGGCCCGCCCGCCGTCGAACTCGTGGCACCAGGCGATGGGGTGGTCGGGCTCGCCCCTGGCCAGCATGTCGCCGCCCTCGTAGGAGGATTCGTCGAGGGTCAGCAGCACGGTGATGGAGTCGCGGTTGACGTCCTTGTAGTTGTACCACTCGTCGGTGCGTTCCCAGGTGCCGTCGGGCAGGTGGCTGGTGCAGGCGTGGTCGCCGACCTCGACCACGACGTCGGCCGGCTGCACGCGCGGGTGCCCGCTGAAGTAGGCCCCGACCAGCTCGCCGTACCAGGGCCACTCGTACTCGGTGTCCGCGGCCGCGTGGATGCCCATGAACCCGCCCCCGCCCCGGATGTACCGCTCGAACGCGCTCTGCTGGGCGAGGTTCAGCACGTCCTGGGTGGTGTTCAGGAAGACCACGGCGTCGAACCGGCGCAGGTCGTCGTCGTTGAAGACGCCCGAGTCTTCGGTGTGCTCGAAGCGGTAGCCCTCGCGGTCGGCGAGGCGCTCGAAGCAGTCCACGCCGGACTCGATGGAGCCGTGCCGAAAGCCGGCGGTCTTGCTGAAGACGAGGAAGCTGGGCTCGCCGTTGTTCAGGGCGGGCACGGGGCCGTAGGCGAGGGGCTGGGTGGGTTGGCCCGGGATCTCGTTGAGGGTGTACCAGGCCTCGGGCGACCAGATCGGCTGCTCGTCGGCCCCTGTGATGTCGGCGTGCAGGTAGACGCAGCGACCGGGCTGGAGCCCGGGGATGGTGAGTCGGACGCTCATGCCGTCGGAGGTGGGCTCGGCCGCGGTGATCGGGAGGGCTTCGAGGTCCACCTTGGCGCCGCCGTAGTTGGGGGTGGGCGCGTACCGCCACTGCAGGGCGGAGTAGTTGGACAGGTCTCTGAGTGAATCCACGTCGCCGGGCTGGGTGAGGTGCAGCTCGAAGCCGTCTTCGGTGGCGTGCATGGAGTGGAACTCGAAGGTGGAGTGGTCACCGGTGGGGATCATCCACTGCAGGCCGGTGCGTGTGCCGCGCCAGGACCACGTGGCCTGCTCGCCGATGCATCCGACGACGATGCTGGGCTCGCCGTTGATCTCGGGCCCCCAGAGCAGCCGGTTGATGCCGCCCTCGAAACCCTGGCTGGAGCGGAACACGGCCCCCTGGACCACGCCGTGGACGGTTTCGAGGCTGGCGCGTCGGATGCCGCCGAGCTTGAGCTCGCCGATGAGGAGCTGGCCGGCGAAGCGCCCGCTGGGGATCTCGAGGAAGTCCGTCGGCGAGTTGGCGGCCTCGTTCTGGGGCAGCCACAGCGCCGGGAGCGAGGTCGGCTGGTCGCTGAACAGCGCGGGTGCGCCGCCGTCGGGGTAGCGGGTGGTGCGGACACCGGTCTCGTTGTAGTGCCCGTAGAAGTGGCCGGGGCGCACGTGGTTCACACGGCTGGCGGGGTGCCAGGCGCCCTGGTTCTCGCCGGTGAAGACGCGACCCTGGGAGTCCACCAGCACGCCGTTGGGCGTGCGGAAGCCGCCGGCGACGTACTCGATCTCGCCGGTCTCGAGGCTGATCTTCATGAGCGTGCCGCGGTTGGCGGGGTTGGGCCCGTTGATGCCGACGATCTCGCCCCGGAGGACCTCGTCGTCGCCCGCGCCGATGGAGGTGCTGAGCGTGGCGTACAGGAAGCCGTCGCGGTGCTCCAGGCCGAAGGTGAAGTGGTGGTAGTTGTCGTTGACCCAGCCCTCGGCGAGCGTGCCGCGAGTCTCCCAGGTGCCGTCGCCGTCGATGTCCTTGAGATAGCTGATGCGGTCGCGTTCCGCGACGTACAGGGTGCTGTCCACCACGACCATGCCGAGCGGGTGGTAGAAGCCCTCGGCGAAGACCTCGACCCTGATCTGCTCGGGGTCGCCGCCCGGGCCGGGGAGGTTGGAGAGGGCCCAGAGCGTGCCGTTGGGCTCGGTCAGCCAGACGCCGTTGTTGCGGGGTTCGAACTCGCCGACGATGAGGCGCCCGTCGGGCAGCCAGGCGAGGCAGCCGACCATCGGGTTCCAGTCCGCGGGGTGCAGGTCCTGGATGGTGTAGGACGGGTGGGCGGTCTCGAGCGGGATGCGGTCGCCGGGGCGGAGGCCCTCGACGGTGGCGGAGGTGGGCTTGCGTCCGGGTGAGACGACGCGTGTGACGTTCGCCTCGGTGTACAGCGACGATTCGGGGATGATCTCGAAGCCGTCCGAGCCGGGGGTCTGCCACTCGAGGCGCAGGGCCTCGCCGCCGGCGCTCTCGAAGAAGAGCACCCGCAGCTCGTGCAGGCCGGGGTCGAGGTTCACCACGCCCACCATCGCCTGCACGGGGTGCACGCCCCGGTTCCAGACCACCCGCTCACCGTCGATCGTGAGCAGCGAGCCGTCGTCGGAGCTGAGCCGGAAGACGTACGCCCCGGGCTCGTCCGCCCGGACCCAGCCGGAGACCTCGGCGATGTAGAAGTCCTCGAACTCGAACGCCCCGGACTCCAGGTCACGCGGCGCGAAGTCCTGGAAGCCCTCGAAGTCGATGACGGCGCGGCGCTCGTCCAGGTTCGGCGTCACCCCGTCCACGCCCTGCGCGACGCGCTCCAGCGGCTGCCCCACGTGCCAGACACGCAGGCTGACGCCCGGGTCCAGCTCGTCCATCGCGGGCTGTCCGCAGGACACCCCGATACACCCCGACAGCACTGTCGTCACGAACATCGCACGCATGAGGAACCTCCTGCGTGCCATGGTACCGGATCGGTGTGTGTGCACGCCCCGATTCAGGCGGTGGGCTGACCCGCCTCTTCCAGCACGCGGTTGGCGTACCGGTCCATCGCGTCGCGGAGCTGCTCGAACGAGTCGAGCACGTACAGCACGGGCTGGTAGTGGTCGATCTCGAAGGGGGTGGCGCAGACCGCGTCCAGGTCGAACGGGCGACGCTCGATCTTGCCGCTGGTGTCGTTGGGTGCGAGGCTGACGCCCTTGGGGGCCTCGGGGGCGGTCAGCGAGTGCTCGGCCTCGCCGTGCGAGCTGATGAGCCCGGAGCCGTAGATCTTCAGGCGACCGTCCTCGTGGATCAGGCCGAACTCGACGGTGAACCAGAAGAGGCGGGCGAGGGCCTCCTCGTGCTCGGGCCCGGCGTGCAGCGCGGCCTTGCCGTAGGTCTGCAGGAAGTCGGAGAAGACGGGGTCGGCGTGCAGGGGGACGTGCCCGAAGATGTCATGGAAGATGTCCGGCTCGGGCAGGTAGTCCATCTTGTCCTCGGGCCGGACGACGATGGTGGTCGGGAACTCGCGGTTGGCCAGGCAGGAGAAGAACGCCTTGGCGGGCAGGTACCCGGGCACCCCGCGCGACTGCCACCCGGTCAGCGGTCGCAGGAACTCGTTGATCCCCTTGATCGTCTCGCCCTCGATCGTCGGGTGCGGGCGGGTGCCGATGAGCAGGGGCACGTTGTCGGGCTGCAGCCGGATGGCCTCCAGACCCGCGATGAACGTGTTGGAGGCCTGGCGGGCCAGCACCTCCCAGCGGCGCTCGTAGAGCTGCTTCCAGACGCGATGGTTCTCCTCGCTGTACTTCTCGTAGTCCTGGGTGACGTAGAAGCCCTCGGTGTCGATCTGCTCGGCCGGGAGGTTCGCCGAGGCGTCCGCGTTGGCCTGGGCCCGCTCGAACTCCGCGCCGTCGATGATGTTGTTGTACTTGATGTCCTCGCGCATGGCCGTGCCCTCCTGTGCACTCCCCTCCCCGGATTCCCTGCACGCGATTATACGAGCCCGCGTCCGAAGCAAGTCCAGCACTCGTCCTCGGTCAGCGCCTGGGAAAGCCCTATCGCGTCAACTTCGGGCATCTCGGAGCGCCGGCGCCGCGTCGCCGCGAGCACCGAATCGCCCGGATCGGCGCGCACGATCGGCACGTCGCTCCCGAACAGCAGCCCCCGCCCGGGCTCCAGGCCCGACTCGATCAGCTCGCGCAGCGGCAGCACACGCTCCAGCCGGTCCGGCACCGCGCGCCCCAAGGCCTCGATATCCGGCAGCAGATGACAGGGCTGCACGGAGCAGGCCGCGCCCAGCTCGGCAAACCGGGGCACGTCGGCCGCGTCGATCAGCTCCGCGTGCTCGATCCGAACGGGCGGGGTCCCGTTCCCGCCTCCGACGTGCTCCAGCGCGTCCAGCACGCCTCGCACCGCGCCGTCCCCGATCGCGTGGGCCGCGAGCCCCAGCCCGAGCCCGCGGCAGGTCTCGATCGCGCCCGCGATCTCGCCCACGCTCATCAACGCCATCCCGCGAGACCGCTCACCCGTCACATCGGCGTAGGGGGTCAGCATCCAGGCGGTGCGCGAGTTCAGTGTGCCGTCGGTGAAGATCTTCCCGCCCAGCAGTCGCACGCCGTCCGATTCCCACGCCCCCCTGCCCGCGCTCACCGCTTCGACGTGCTCCACCAGCGGGAACAGCCCGACCCGCACCGGCAGGCGTCCGTCGGATTCCAGCCGGGCAAGGACCCCGCCCAGCCAGGGCTCGCTCTTCAGGTCGTGCACCTCGACGAACCCGAGTGCCGCCAGGTGTGCGCACGCGGCGCTCACCTGTTCGAGCCGCTCCGCCTCGCCCGCCTCGGGCAGCGAGGCCCACACCCGCCCGGCCGCGCCTTCCAGCAGCACGCCCGTGGGCTCGGAGTGCCCGTCGAGTTCCACCACGCCACCCTCGATCCGGGTGTCGCCGGTGATCCCGGCGTGCTTCAGCGCCCGGGTGCTGGCCAGCATCGCGTGGTAGTCGAAGCACCAGACCAGCGCGGGTCGTCCGCCCACCGCCCGGTCGAAGTCGTCGCGGCTCGGCCAGTGTTGATCGCTCCAGCCCTCCGGTCGGGCCCCGACACCGATGACCCAGCCGTTGGCGTCGGGCGTGTGGGCCGCCATTCGGTCCAGCAGGTCGCGGGAGCCGGTCGCGTCCGACACGTCGCACATCGCCAGCGATCGCCCGAGCATGGAGAGGTGGGCGTGCGCCTCGCGCAGCCCGCCTTCGGTGGCGCGGTCAGCCGTCACGGTCCGCCCCATCCAGCAGCGTGCGGATCACGCGTGTCGCGGTGTCCTCGTCGGGGCACTCCGAGGGGAACTCCACCCGCACGATCCCGTGCCGGGCCCGCACATCGAAGCCGTGCGCGTCCACGCCCACCGCGAGCGGCTCTTCGACGCGCACGCCGCCGAGCAGCTCGGTCACGTCGCGCAGGCGGTCGCGGTCTGAGTTGAGCAGCTTGCACAGGCGCGGCTCGCAGGCCCGGAGGGAGCTCTCGAGCATCAGCCGGTCGCCGTCCACGACGATGCCCCCGGCGGTGTGGGCGTGGTCGATGACGCCGCGTACCCACGTCATGCCGGTCGTCTCGCCGTGATAGGCCAGGTGGCGGTCGCGGTCGATGTCGTAGGAGTCCTCGAGCTCGCGTGGGCGGAGGAGCATCCGGACGCGCAGGTCGAACGAGTCGTCGGGCAGGCAGAGCAGGAACGACTCGGCGTCCAGCAGGGCGGGCTCGATGGGGAGGATCACCGAGTGATCCACGCGGCTGAGGACGAACTTGACCGGCTCGGGCGTCTCGTCGCACCGGAGGATCCCCGCCGCGTGCGCCCGGATCACCCGCATGCATTCCGAGTTGTCGTCTCGTACGTCCATGCCGCATTCTCCCCACCCTGCGCCGCGTATGCGAGCGGTCGGGGGCATCCCCCCTGTTTGTGTGTCAAAAAAGAGACGGGCCGGTCGTCTCTGACCGGCCCGTACCCTGCGGTGTTCGTTGTGGCCCGCCGGTCCTCGGCGGAGAAAAAGCCCGTCGCCCGCTGACCCCCCGGAAAAGGCGACGGGAGGTGGCGTTTAGCGCCGTGCGGCCTTCTTGCGAGTGGCCTTCTTCTTGGTGGCCTTCTTGCGGGTGGCCTTCTTCTTGGTCTTCTTCTTGGCGGCCTTCTTGCGAGTGGCCTTCTTCTTGGTCGCCTTCTTCTTGGCGGTCTTCTTCTTGGCGGCCTTCTTCTTGGTCTTCTTCTTGGTGGTCTTCTTCTTGGCCTTCTTCTTGGTCGCCTTCTTCTTGGCGGTCTTCTTCTTGGCCTTCTTCTTCGTGGCCTTCTTCTTGGTGGCCTTCTTCTTCGTGGCCTTCTTCTTGGCCTTCTTCTTGGTGGCCTTCTTGCGGGTGGCCTTCTTCTTGGTGGCTTTCTTCGCGGCCCGTTTCTTGGTCGCTTTCTTCTTGGCAGCCTTCTTAGCCATGGGCATTCTCCTGAATCCTGGTGGGCGGGGTAAGCCGCCCGGTCGTTCCTGTTCCACGAATCACCGCGAACTACTGTTCACGCACACACGCTTTATCGGGACGCACCACGCTCGTCCTTGAGCGAACCGGCGCCGCGAACCGCGGATCAAACACGCCGATCAACATACAGCGCATGCGCGCACCCCGCACGCACAACCCGCACAACCCGTTGATCGCGCGCCGCATGCGCACGCGCACACGCGCCGGAACGAGCCGCCATCACGTCGCGCGGTGCTCGACCTGCGCGTGCGTGCGCCATCGACCGGCGGCGGTTCGAGATGCGTGTGCGTGCGCGTTGTCTCGCGTTCGCACGCGTGTCAATCGCGTTCACGACACACGAAGGGCGTTTGTGCTACCCGCGCGAGTTCGCGTGAGTTGCGCGCGATTCCGGGTGAGTTGGACGCGCGTTCGCCGAATTTGCGCGTCCGGTTTTGTGCGCGGGCACCCCCGGGCAACACCGAACACCTCCGTGCCATGCCAACTCGGCGGTGCGCTACCATCGGTCTCGCACACACGCAGGACGCACGCGCACAGGCACGCGACACACGCCGAAGGAACTCACGAGTGACCCATCACATCCGTCAGCACACACTCGCCTGCGGCATGCCGCTGATTGTGGAAAACATGCCGAACGTCCGATCCGTCGCGCTGCGATGGCTCCTGCCGTGCGGATCGGCGCTCGATAAAAAAAATACGCTCGGCACCGCCGAGGTGCTCTCCGAGCTCCTGATGCGCGGTTCACAGTCGCTCGACTCGCGTGCGCAGGCCAACGCGTTCGACACGCTGGGCGCCTCACGAGCGGTCGCGAACGGCGCCCGGTTCCTCCGGCTCTCGTCCACGCTGCTGGCCGACAACCTGGTCGAGGCGCTGCCCGTCATCGCCGAGATGGTCCGCGCCCCGCGCCTCGCCGAGGAGAGCCTCGAGCCCTCGCGCCGGCTCGCCCTGCAGCAGCTCGACAGCCTCGCCGACGACCCGCAGGAGCGTGCTGTGCTCGCCGCCCGCGCGGCGCACTACCCCGACCCGTTCGCACGCTCGGGCATGGGAACCCACGAGGGGCTGGGCGCGATCACGCACGAGCAGATCACGAGCCACTTCCACGCGCACGCGACGCCCGGCGGTTCCATCCTCGCCATCGCGGGGAACGTCTCGACCGATGAGCTCGTGCCCGTTCTCGACCGGCTCCTCGACGGCTGGTCCGGGCAGACGGCGCTGCCGGCCTGCGACGGCAGCGGCCCGCGCGGCCAGCACCACACCCACGACGAGGCCAATCAGACACAGATCGTGCTCGTGCACGACGCGCCCCCCGAGCCCCACCCCGACTCCATCTTGGAGCGGGTCGCCATCGCGGCGCTCTCCGGCGGCATGTCCTCCCGCCTGTTCTCCGAGGTGCGCGAGAAGCGGGGGCTCTGCTACGCCGTGCACGCGTCGTACCGGGCCGAGAAGGACTTCGGGTCCGTCACGGCGTACGTCGGCACGACCCCCGAGCGTGCGGACGAGGCGCTCGACGTGCTGCACGCCGAGCTGCACCGGATCTCGGACGGGCTCTCAGAAGAGGAGTTCGAGCGGGCGATCACGGGGCTGACCTCACGCATCGTCTTCTCGGGCGAGTCCACCAGCGCCCGGGCCAACGCGATCGCGAACGACTACTTCAAGCGTGGGCAGGCCCGCACGCTCGCCGAGTTCGCCGAGGCGATCCACGCCGTGACGCTCGACGGGGTCAACGCGTACCTCGCCCGCCGCTCCCTGGGCGAGCTGACCATCCAGACGCTGGGCCCGAACCCGGTCGCCCCGCCCAAGGGCGTGCCGGCCCACTCCTGACGCGGGCCTGACCACGCCCCCCGCGGGCACTACACTGCCGCCATGTCCGCACGCCTCGTCCGCAACCTGGTGCAGCACGGCCTCGTCTACGCGATGATCGCGCTGCTCGGGGCCTTCCTGCTCTACCCGATCTGGCTCACCGTGCGGGGCGGATTCGCCTCGGACCCGGCCACCGGGGCGGGCTTCACGCTCGACCACGTCGCCCTCATCTTCCAGGACCCCACCACGCGTGAGGGCCTGCTGAACGCCCTCGGCGTCGCGACGGCCACCACCCTGCTGTGCATCATCATCGCCCTCCCGCTGGCGGTGCTGACCGCCCGGTACCGGTTCCCGGGCAAGGCGGTCTTCAACGCCCTCATCCTGGTGCCGCTGATCCTGCCCCCGTTCGTCGGGGCGATCGGCATGGCCTTCCTGCTGGGTCGTGAGGGGGCGCTCAACGCCCTGCTCGGCACCGACTTCGACCCGCTCGGACGCGGGCGCTTCTGGGGCGTGGTGATCGTCGAGGCGTTGCACCTGTACCCCATCCTTTATCTGAACGCCACCGCCTCGCTGGCCAACCTCGATCCCGCGCTCGACGAGGCCGCGGAGAACCTGGGCGCCACCGGCTGGGCCCGCTTCCGGCGGATCGTGCTGCCGCTGATCCGGCCGGGCCTGTTCGCGGGCGGCACCATCGTCTTCATCTGGTCCTTCACCGAGCTGGGCACGCCCCTGATGTTCGGCTACGACCGGGTGACCCCGGTGCAGATCTTCAACGGCCTCAAGGAGGTCGAGAACTCCGCCACGCCGTACGCCCTGACCGTTGTCATGCTGTTCACCGCGATCGGGCTGTACATCCTCGGCAAGCTGGTGTTCGGGGGGAAGGCCTACGCGATGTACTCCAAGGCCTCGCGAGCGGCCGCGGAGACGACGCTGAAGGGCCCGCTGGCCCTGCTCGCCTCGTGCTCGTTCGGGCTGGTCATCCTGCTGGCGGTCCTGCCCCACGTCGGCGTGACGCTGGTGGCGCTGGCCGAGCCCGGCTCCTGGTACGACTCGGTGATCCCGAAGTCGCTCACGTCGGACCACTTCCACACGGCGCTGGCCTCCGAGGAGTCGTTCACGTCGATCAAGAACTCGGTCTTCCTCTCGGGCGCGGCCGTGCTGCTCGACCTGTTCGCGGGGCTGCTGATCGCGTACCTGCTGGTCCGCACGCGTGTCCGCGGTCGTGGCCTGCTCGACGCGCTGTCGATGCTCCCGCTCGCGGTGCCTGGGCTGGTGCTCGCGTTCGGGTACGTCGCGATGACGCTGCGGTGGCCCTTCGGCAAGGGCGACCCGCTGGAGGGCACGCTCGCGGTCTTCGGAACCGACCCGAACCCGTTCCCGCTGCTCATCATCGCGTACGCGGTGCGGCGCCTGCCCTACATCGTCCGGTCCACCGTGGCGGGGCTGGAGCAGACCTCGGGCGAGTTGGAGGAGGCGGCGGTGAACCTGGGGGCCTCGCGCGTCAGCGCGGTCCGCAAGGTCATCGTGCCCCTGATCCTGGCCAACCTGATCGCGGGCTCGCTGCTGGTCTTCTCGTTCTCGATGCTCGAGGTCTCCGACTCGCTGATCCTGGCGCAGAAGGGCGAGCACTTCCCCATCACCAAGAAGATCTTCGAGTTCTCCAACCGGCTGGGCGACGGCCCGTACATCGCCTCGGCGATGGGCGTCTGGGGCATGGCCCTGCTCACCGTCACGCTGATCGGGGCCTCGATCCTGCTGGGCAAGAAACTCGGCTCCATCTTCCGGGTGTAGCGTGGGTGCGCCGTTCGCCATACGCCTGTGCGAGTCGCGGGACCTGCCCCGCGTCACCGCGCTGACCAACCACAACATCGTCGTCAACCCGGCCCACTTCGGCACCGAGCCGGAGTCCGAGGACGAGACCCGCGAGCACTGGACCACGCGGCGCGAGCATTACCCCTGGCTCATCGCCGAGGAGACGGAGCACGCCGACTCAGATTCGTGGGGGGGGTTCCTGGCCTTCGCCCGGGCGACGCCCTGGAAACCACGACAGGCCTACCGCTGGACCGCCGAGGTCGCGATCTACGTCCGCCCCGAGGCCCACCGGCGCGGCGTCGCGACCGCCCTGTACCGGACACTCTTCGACCTGCTCGGGCGCCAGGGCTACCTCGTGCTGCTCGGAGGAGTCGTCACGCCCAACCCCGCCTCGGAGCGGCTGCACGAGAAGATGGGGATGACCACCGTCGGCGAGATCGCCCCGGCCGGGTTCAAGCTCGGCGCATGGCGGACTGTGCGGTACTACCAGAAGCACCTCGCGCCACTGGATCACGCCGCCCCCCCCACTGAGCCGAGAGTGGTCGCGGAGGCGTTGGAACTGGGCGGCCGGTCATTCGACTTCACCGCCCATATTCCCGACTGAGCGGGCATGACCGACCATGTGGGTGCCACGGGTTGACCCCATAGGGGCAACCCGTGCTCAGTCCGCCAGCACCCGCGGCATGCTCCCCTGCCCCACCCAGAACCGCACCACGCCGCGCTCGAAGTCCAGCCACATCGCGTGTCGCTCCAGAATTCCGAGCCCGGCCATGCACTCGTACCCGTTGCTCTGCACCAGGTCCAGGCTCTCGGTGCTGCGCAGGGGCTCGATGAGCGTGACGTCGCGCAGCCCGATGCCGGCCAGCACGACCGGCTCGTCCAGGTCCTTGGTGCGGAAGACGGCGCTGCGGCCGAAGCCCTGCCCGACGATGGTGCCGCGTGAGCCGGACTCGACGCCGGTGGGCTCGAAGGCGAACAGGTCGCCGCTGAAGCCGGTGTCGAGCAGCGTGACGCGGTCGGTCCCGTCGAGGTTCAGTCGTGCCCAGCGGGCGTTCATCTCGACCACGATCGAGCGGGACCCGGATCCGGCGAATTCGATCGAATCACGCCGCAGGGAGACGTTCTCGCTGGTCCAGGGGCTGGTCGCCCAGCCGTGGTCGGACGCCGCGGCTTCGGTCCGAGCGATCGAGCCGCGTGGGATGAGCGTCAGCGTGGCCCGGTCCCAGTCGAAGATCGCGTGCCCGAAGCGTTCCAGGATGCGCACGCCCAGCAGCGGCGTGTAGCCCTGCCCCGTGCACTCGACCTCGACCCCCACTGGGCGGATGGTCGCGGTGCCCAGGCGGAGTTCCGCCAGCACCCCGTCCCGCACGCGTTTGGGCCCGAAGGCGGTGTGCGTAATCGCGGGGGTGAGCTCGGCGGGGATGGCGACCCCGAGGCGGCGGGCGGAGGCCGCGTTCATGGTGAGCTGGGCCTGGGCCCCCGTGTCGATCTTGAAGTCCACGCGCGTGGTCGCACCCTCGGGCGAGACGACGGTGGCGGGGACGGTCCAGTGCTCGTCGCGCCGTGCGATCGGGAGGACGATCGCGCCAGGCACGTTCGCGAGCGGACGCACCGCCTCGCGATCGTCGAGCGTGACCAGCAGCCCGCCGTCGGACGAGCGCCGGACCAGCGTTGCCGGGGCGGGGCCCGTGTCCAGACGATCGGCGATGGCTTCGGGAAGCGTGCTCATCGCCACCGGCTCGGGGCAGCGTGCCCCGGCGCAGGCGCCGAGGACGAGGAGCAGCAGGGGTGCGAGTGCGCGCAGGATCATCCTGCGGGGTCTATCGGCATCCACGGGAACCCGGCGGGAATCAGTTCCGGGCGATTCTGCAGCCACCCCACCAGCCACTCGAACGCGTCCACCAGACGCGGGCCGGGACGGTTGAACATCGCGTTTCCGTCCACACAGGCCACCCGCCCCCCCCTCACGGCGGGCAGTTCACGAAACCAGCCTTGCTTCAGCAGGTCGCGGGTCTGGGCGACGGCTTCGTCCAGCCCGACCCCGCAGGGGCAGACCACCAGCGCCTCGGGACGTGCCGCGGCGAAGATGTCGGGCGTGACGGCAATCGACTTGCCCGCCACGCGTTCGGCCTGCTGCGGGCCGACGGCGGCGCCCGAGCCCGGCTTGGCGACGGTCTCGTTCAACGGGTGCCGTCCCCCCGCACGTTCGATGAGCTGCACGGTCCAGTGCCCGGCGATGAAGATCGGATCGGTCCACTCCATGAACCCCACGACCGGGCCCTCCACAAACTGGTTGACGTGCTCCGTCGCCGCGTGCAGGCGGTTCCGGAGCGATACCGCCAGGTCGCGCGCGTTTCTTTCCAGTCCAACCGCCGCTCCGACCCGCAGCACGTCGTCGAAGACTCCCTCGATCGTGGTGGGGTTCAGGGCCAGCACACGTGGCTTGGGGTCCAGCGACGACGCGACCCGCTCAACCGACGCCAGATCGATCGAGCACACGTCGCACAGGTCCTGCGTCAGGATGACATCGGGGCGCAGGTCCGCCAGGCGCACCTCGTCGAGCGTGTATAGAGGTAGCGCCTCGCCGCGCAACGAGCGGACCCGCTCGTCGATGTCGCCCGGTGACGCACCGGATCCGGGGGGCTCTCGCTGTGATGTCAGGGCGGGGAGCGTGCCGAGGTTGCCGAGGTGGGGGGGGTGGTCGCACTCGTGCGAACGGGCGACAAGGAGGTGGTCACCCCCGATGGCAGCGAGTATTTCTGTTGCCGCGGGCAACAAACTGACGACGCGCATACACGATTCCGTCCTGACTTCTCGCACACACGGCGAGTAGGCTTGCGGACGGTAGGAGCGAGCCCGGAACCGGGCGTGAGAAAGGACAGGCTGTGGTACGCAATCGACTGGCAGGCATGGTGTTCGGGGCGGGGCTGGCGTGCACGGGATCGTGGGCTGGGGCGCAGGCTCCCAGCGAGCCCGAGCGCGCCTGGGAGCCGGTGGAGGTCGAGCAGCGTCCGTCGCGCCGCGTGACCACGCCCGCCCTCGAGTCTCAGCGGGGCGGGCTGGCCTCGAACCGCGGGGCCGCGATCGAGGTCCCGGGCGGGGCGCTCGAGATCGGCGTCACGCAGCCTGTGATCGACGACGAGCTGGTCACCATCCCCGCCTTCGTCGAGCCGGTCGAGATCACGGCCCTGATCGAGTTCGTGCAGCAGGCGCTCGAGATCAACGTCACGGCCGTGGGGGACCCCGCGGGCCAGATCAGCATCAACGCCCCGATCACGGTCCCGAAGAGCCGCCTGCTGCGACTTCTCAACTCGATGCTGTTCCGCTTCGACTACGCCATCACCTGGGACGACGACGCGCAGTTCTACGTGGTGCAGGAGATCCAGGGGGCGCCCTTCGGCACGGTCGGGGAGCTGGCCACGGCCAAGATCATCCGCACGCCGAACATCAAGCCCAGCCTGATCGCCGACAAGGTCAGCTCGGCCCTGGGTATGGACGGCAACAGCACCAGCGTGCAGCCGATCGACGAGCTTGGCGTGCTGATGGTGACCGGCTCGGCCAAGACCGTGAGCCTGGCCGAGGCGATCATCGACGAGCTGGCCCGCGCGAACGCGGAGCTGTCGCTGCACCGGATCGAGCTGACCTACATCGCCGCGTCCACCGCCCGCCAGCGTGCCATCGGCCTCGCGGGCGGGGGCGGGCAGACCGGCAACGTCGCGCAGCAGCAGTTCATCAACCGGAACGCCGACCCGAACCAGGCGGCCCAGTTCGGCTTTGCCGGCGGGACGCTCGACAACCTTTCGGACCGCCTGACGGTGGACGCGACGGGCAACGCCCTGCTCTTCCGGGGCGTCACCGCCGAGCTCGACAAGGTGATGGACATTGTCAACAAGATCGACGTGCCCAACACGCTGGAGGCCGAGTGGTACTTCGCCGGCTCGTCGGCCCAGCAGATCGCCGACATCGCCAAGAACCGCGGGCTTGGCGAGGTCATCGTGCTCGAGCCCGGGCAGTCCAACTTCGACCGGCAGATCCAGTCCACACAGTTCAACCAGCTGCAGAACCAGTTCGGGCAGTCCGGCTCTTCCGGCGCCAGCTCGGGCGGGCCCGTGATGGTCGTGGACATCAACCGCGGCAGCATCATCTACTACGGCACCAGCGCCCAGCAGGAGGAGCTGGCCAAGATCCTCGAGGACATCGACAGCGAGGACGAGCGCGTCGTCATCCGCGCCTACAAGCTCAAGCACGGCAAGGCCGAGGAGGTCGCCGACCTGCTCGACTCCATCATCACCGGCCAGCAGCGCACCGGCGACTCGCCCCTGCTGCCCGAGACCCGCGTCAGCGGCGTCGCCAACCGCGCCAACCAGGCCACGCCCGCCCAGTTCCAGACCAACGCGGGCTCGGGCGACGAGGTCTCGGGCGAGTTCGACCCCGACGTCGTGACCGTCACGCCCGACGTCCCGAACAACCAGGTCTTCGTCAAGGCCCCCATCCGCCAGCAGAAGGAGCTCGGGCGCCTGATCGATCAGCTCGACCTGCGGCGCAAGCAGGTGCTCGTCGAGGCCCTCATCGTCGCCGTCAGCGACTCGAGAAACTTCCGCCTCGCGGTCGAGAGCCAGATCCTCAACGGGCAGTACGGCGTGCAGACCAACTTCGGGCTCACCACCGCCGGGGCCGACTTCCAGACCCAGCGGAACGTGCTGCCCACCCTCACCGGGCTGACCTCCGCCCTGATCCAGAGCGAGTCGATCCCCTTCATCATCAACGCCCTGCAGACCGACACCGACGCCCGCATCCTGTCGCGCCCCACCCTGCTGGTGAACGACAACGAGGAGGGCTCGATCGACTCGGTCATCGAGCAGCCCACGACCTCCACCACCGTCACCGACGGCACCTCGCAGACCAACTTCAACGGCTACGAGGAGGCGGGCACCAACCTGCTGATCACCCCGACGATCTCCAAGGAGGGGTACCTGACGCTGGAGTACGAGATCACGCGAGCCAGCTTCACCGGCTCTGGCACCGAGAACGTGCCCCCGCCGCGTGCGACCGACACGGTCACCTCCAAGGTCACGGTGCCGGGCAACGCGACGATCGTGGTCGGCGGCATCAAGTCCTCCAACCTGACCGACACCATCGAGAAGATCCCGTTCCTGGGCGACATCCCGGGCATCGGGTTCCTGTTCCAGGACCGCAACAAGATCCAGACCGACTCGGTGCTCTACATCTTCATCACGCCCAAGATCATGACCGACCCGGCCTTCCGCGACCTGCGCCTCGCGACCGAGGGCCCGCAGAAGGAGATGGACGTCGAGATCGACGACCTGCCCGAGCTGCGGCCGGTGCTCATCCGCCCGGTGGGGTTCACGACGTCGGCCCCCGGCGTGCCCGATCCCGACACCGCGCCGGACCGGCTAGGCGATGAGGCCCTCCCGGACGAGGACGAGCCGATGGGCGACGACGCGGAAGCGGGTGATCCCTCGTGAGCGGACGCAACGGCAACGGCACCAAGCGCGGAAAGAAGGGGCGTGAGCGCGGGCTCGCGCCGCTCTCCGAGCGCGCCGAGCTCGGGCTGGTGACCGACGACTGGGCGCGGGTCGCCCGCGTCTTCGGCTCGCTCGAGCTCAGCGCCGAGCAGGCCCGCGCGTTCGCCTCCATCGAGGGCTCGGACGACCACCCGTGGGACGTCATGCTGCAGTCGCTGGCGCTCGACGAGGCCACGGCCCTCAAGACGCTCGCCGAGCGGACCGGGCTGGCGTACGTCGCCGAGCCGCGCCTGGGCGAGTCGGCCAACAAGTTCTACGAGGTGATCCCGGCGGAGGTCGCGCGCGACCACACCGTCGCGGGCCTGAGCAGCGAGGGCGGCGTCATGGTCGTCGCCACCGCCCAGCCCATGCAGCCCAGCGTCTTCAGCATGCTCGAGGACCTGCTGCGGATGCCCGTCCGCCTGGTCCTCAGCCCCCGCGCCGCGGTGGTGAACCTGATCAACCGCGGGTACGAGCGCAGCGGCGACCTGGTTACGGAGATCGTCGAGGACATCCCGCTCGACGAGAACGCGATCGCGTCCGCCGCGGGCGCCATCGGCTCGAGCACCGACCTGCTGGCCGCGGCCCGCCAGACGCCGGTCATCCGCCTCGTGAACATGATCCTGTTCGAGGCGCTGCGCCGGCGCGCGAGCGATATCCACGTCCACCCGATGGAGAACAAGCTCGTCATCCGCTTCCGCGTGGACGGCATGCTGATCGACGCCTTCAGCCCGCCGCTGACGCTGGCCCCGGCGATCAGCTCGCGTCTGAAGGTCATGACCGAGCTGGACATCGCCAACCGGCACAGCCCGCAGGACGGCCAGACCACCGTCCGCATCGGCTCCAAGAAGATCGACATCCGCCTCAGTGTCATCCCGACGATCTACGGCGAGCGCATCGTCCTCCGCCTGCTCGACCAGAGCCAGACGCAGCTCGACCTCGACTCGCTCGGCATGGCCCCCGACATCCAGTCCAACCTCATGGACGCCATCGCCCGCCCGGACGGCATCCTGCTCGTCACCGGCCCCACCGGCTCGGGCAAGACCACCACGCTGTACGCCGCGCTCGGACGCGTGGACCGGGGCAGCCGCAACGTCATGACCATCGAGGACCCGGTCGAGTACCGGCTCGAGGGCATCAGCCAGATGCAGGTGAACCCGAAGCGCAACGTCACCTTCGCGGCCGGCCTGCGCGCCCTCCTCCGCCAGGACCCCGACGTCATCCTCGTCGGCGAGATCCGCGACATGGAGACGGCCCAGCTCGCGATCCAGGCCTCGCTGACCGGCCACCTCGTGCTGGCAACCCTGCACACCAACGACGCCCCCAGCGCCATCCCCCGCCTGATCGACATCGGCCTCGAGCCGTACCTCGTCACGTCCTCGCTGCTGGGCGTGCTCGCCCAGCGCCTGCTCCGGCGCACCTGCACCGTCTGCCAAGGCTCGGGCCAGCACGGCGGCGAGGCCTGCGAGCACTGCTTCGGGGCCGGCTACCGCGGGCGACTCGCGGTGCACGAGCTCATGCTCATGACCGACCGGCTGCGTCGCCTGACCGGCGAGCGGTCCGACGGCGTGACGCTGTACGAGGCCGCGGTCGAGGACGGCTTCGCCCCGATGAAGATCGACGCGCAGCGCAAGATCGCCGAGGGCGTGACGACCGAAGAGGAAGTCTTCCGCGTGCTGCACTAGACGTACGGCACGAGTATCGCATAGACCCAGATCGCGGTCAGCAGTGCGCACAGAGATGCCGAAAGCATCGAGAGCGTCCACCAACGCGGACTGTCCAGTCTCTCGACCGCCTTCACCGTGCGGGGAACGCGGTTCATCCTGTGCGACTCGATGAACATCAGCAGTCCGAAGTAGATCGAGATACACGAAAAGATCAAGTAGAACGGGTTTTCTCTTACCACCGTGGCGCCCAGCCCAGCGAAGCACAGAATCTCCCACCCGATCGTGATCGGGAACACGACAAGTCGCTTTGCCGCGGCGTTCTGATGGTGGTAGCGGACCAGTGCGTGCCAGTCGGCGGGCGAGTGCCCACATTCCGGGCACGGCTCTTCGGTCAGGCCTTCCAGGCAGTATCCACAGCGTGGGCATGCCTGGAGGAGCCACCCTCGGGGTTCACTGCCGCTGTTTGGATCGGATTCCGACACGACCGCGAGCATACCCGGGGGACCGTCGCCAACAATCGCTGATGCAACCCGTTCTCCTGAACCCCGACCTGCTGGCTGACGAGCGTGTCCGCCTCACGCCGCTTGAACCGGGGCACGCGTCCGACCTGCTCTGCGCCGGGGACGAGGAGACGTACCGGTTCATGCCCACACGCCCCGCGAGCCTGGACGTGACCGGGGTTCGGGAGTACATCGAGCGACTCAGAGGTTTGCCGGCAACGCTCCCCTTTGCCGTAGTTCACGAGAGCAGCGGTCGAGCGATCGGCGTGACCAGCTACCTCGAGATCCGCCCCGAGCATCGCGGCCTCGAGATCGGCCACACCTGGATCGGCCGGGCCTTCCGGGGTGGTCCGATCAACCCGGCCATGAAGCTGCTGCTCCTGCGCCACGCCTTCGAGCACGAGGTGTTCGAGGCCGGGCACGCCATCCGCGTGCAGCTCAAGACCGACGACCGCAACGAGCGGAGCAAGCGCGCGATCCTGAAGATCGGGGCGCGGTTCGAGGGCGTGCTGCGTCATCACGTCATCATGCCCGACGGGCACTACCGGGCTTCGGCGCTGTTCAGCATCACCGACGCGGAGTGGCCCGAAGTGCGGGCCGGGCTCGAAGCACGCCTGGACTCCGGGCCGGTCAGTTGAGCAGGAGCATGGAGAGCAGCACAACCGGGCCCAGGGTCGCGAAGACCGTTCCGAAGCAGAGCATCGCGAGCAACACCGCTTGCTGAGCCGCGACCCATAGCGAAGTGGGGCGTGCCTGCCGCAGCGTGACCGGTGACTCCGGTCGGCTCGCCGACACCGCCAGCAGCGTGAAGCTCAACGCCGCCGACACGACGAGCAGCCCGATCATCGGCGGCGCACCGTTAGAGGCCATCGTCAGGAACAGGAAAGAGACGGTCGCGACCGCCCACATCACCCCGCACGTGCGGCAGGTGATCCCGATCGGCACGCGCGAGCGGTAGCGTTCCGACAGGTGCTCGAACTCGCCGGGCGTCAGGCCGCACTCGGGGCACGGGGAGGCGTCGAGACCTTCGAGCGGGTAGCAACACCCGGGGCAGTGCTCGAGGCTCCAGGTGATCGCCCGGTCCGTCATCGTCCAGCGATACGGCGAGCGGCATGCCCCGGTTCAGAAAAAGGGCCGGCGTCCTCGTGAGAAGACGCCGGCCCGGAGGAGAGAGAGTGCTGCTTCGTGAGCGGGGTTCATACGCCCGACTCACAGAGATTGTTCGGAAAACCCCGCCCAAAGTTG
>Ga0209578_10000739_pt1 | contig 36374 bp, 29 predicted proteins | sample tdAd472_FD_187127 | JGI IMG/M metagenome (GOLD analysis project Ga0209578, IMG submission 187127) | Marine sediment microbial communities from the Atlantic coast under amendment with organic carbon and nitrate - tdAd47.2 (SPAdes)... | ecosystem: Environmental > Aquatic > Marine > Coastal >...
GATTCAATACCTTTGGTACATTTCCCTCGCCATCGGAGCCAGCGCCTACGCCCCTGAGTTTTGCGGCAGTGCCAGCCGGCAAGCCGCGATGAGCAGGCCAAAACGCGTGCAGCAATTCTTCGAATCCCCACGGGATGCGGAGTTGACCGGTGCGTGAGCCCGCCCTCTCCATCCTCATCATCAGCTTCAACACCCGTGAGATGACGCTGGAGTGCATCCGTTCGGTTTTCGACCAGACCTCAAAGACCGATTTCGAGTTGATCGTGTTGGACAACGCGTCAGCCGACGGCTCCGCCGACGCGATCGAGACGGAGTTCGGGGGCCGCGTCCGGCTCATCCGCTCTGAGGACAATCTCGGCTTCGCCGGCGGGAACAACGCGGCCGCGAAATGCGCGAAGGGCGAGTTCCTGCTCCTGCTGAATCCGGATACGGTGGTGCTGGACGGGGCGATCGACAAGCTGTTGGCGTTCGCCGCGGCCAGGCCCGACGCCGGGATCTGGGGTGGGCGGACCGTATTCGCCGACGGCTCGCTGAACCCCGCCTCCTGCTGGTCGCGTCAGACCCTGTGGTCGCTAACTTCTCAGGCGATGGGTTTCTCGTCCCTTTTCCGAAAGAGTTCGTTCTTCAACCCCGAGGGTCTTGGCGGCTGGGACCGCGAGGGCGTTCGTCAGGTCGACATCGTCTCCGGCTGCTTCCTGCTCATCCGACGCGACCTATGGGACCGGCTCGATGGATTTCATCCCGACTTCTTCATGTACGGCGAGGAAGCGGACCTGTGCCTCCGTGCGGAGTCGTTCGGAGCGTGCCCGATGGTCACCTCCGAAGCGACTATCGTCCACCACGGTGGGGCGAGCGAGGCGGTGAGGAGCGATAAACTTCAGCGTCTTCTCGCGGCGAAGTGCCTGCTTCTAGAGCGACAATTCCCAAAGTCACGACTGGGCATGGCGAAGTCTCTCCTCGCAGCGTGGCCGCTGACAAGGTGTCTCGCCCATTCGGTGCTTTCGCCGATAAGGGCGTCTTCCAGACGCTCAAGCACAGTTTGGCGCGACGTCTGGGCGCATCGATCCGTCTGGCTCGCGGGGCGGTTTGTGCGAAACTAAGGTGTCCGTTTGAACGCTCGCTGACAGGGACCGCAATGACCACCCTCATCACCGGCGCCGCCGGGTATATCGCCTCCCACGCCGTCCGGCGCGTGCTCGCGTCCGGGCATCGTGTCGTCGGGCTCGATGACCTCTCGCGCGGCAACACCGAAGCCATCGACGCCATCCGCCGCCACGACCAGCCCCGTGATCGACTGACGTTCGTCGAAGGCTCGATCGCCGATCGGGCGCTCGTCGAATCGGTCATCCGCGAACACGGCGTCACCAGCGTGCTCCACTTCGCGGCGCTCGCTTACGTCCGTGAGTCGGTCGAGACGCCTCTTCGCTACTACGAGAACAACACCGCCGGGTCCATCGCGCTGCTTCAGGCCTGCGACAACGCGGGCACGGTCGAGCGGTTTATCTTCTCCTCGACCTGCGCGACCTACGGCGAGCCCCCGGCCGAGCTCATCCCGATCACCGAAGACTGCCCGCAGCACCCCATCAACCCCTACGGGCATTCGAAACTGGCCTTCGAGAAAGTCCTGGCCGACTACTCGGCTCTCCGAGCGTCGAAAACCCAGGATGGCGGCCGGCCGTTCGCCACGGCAATGCTGCGATACTTCAACGTCGCCGGCTCGGCGCCCGACGGCGTCATCGGGGAAGACCACGACCCGGAGACGCACATCGTCCCAATCGTGCTCCAAGCGGCATTGGGTAAGCGGAGCCACATCTCGATCTTCGGGACCGACCACGACACCCCCGACGGTACCTGCGTCCGCGACTACATTCACGTTGAGGACTTGGTGGACGCCCACGCCGTCGTGCTTGACAGCCTCGAGCCCGGCACGCCGGGGAGCGAGCGGCCTCGGGTGTACAACCTCGGACTCGGTCGTGGGGTCTCCGTGCGGGAGATCGTCGACTCTGCGAAACGCGTGACCGGCGTTGATTTCGAGGTCCGCGACGCGCCGCGCCACCCTGCCGACCCGCCGGTCCTGTACTGCGACGCCTCGAAAATCACCCGCGAACTCGGCTGGTCGCCGAAGATCACCGATCTGGACGAGATCGTGCGCACCGCATGGAACTGGATGCGTGAGCATCCGAAGGGATATCGGGCGAGCGTGACAGAGAGCGCGAACACGTGAGCGATTCGGTTACCAAACCCAAACGCATCCTCGCCATCGCCTCCGGTGGCGGGCACTGGGTGCAGTTGCTGCGGATGCGGCCAGCTTGGGACGGGTGTGTTCCCATATATGTGACCACCCAAAAGGGTTACCGCGAGCAAGTCTTTGCCGACGCTCGGGAGTCTCACCAGCCAACGCCGCGCTTTTACACCGTGCTCGATGCGAACCGCTGGCAAAAGGTGCGCTTAGTCCGTCAGCTATTGCAGATCACGTGGATCCTGCTTCGCGAGCGACCGGATTTCGTGATATCGACCGGCGCGGCACCCGGCTTCTTCGCCCTAAAGATTGCCCGGCGTCTTGGAGCGCGGACGATTTGGATTGACTCGATCGCGAACGCCGAACAGCTCTCGCTCTCGGGTCGGAAAGCCGGACCGACCGCCGACCTGTGGCTCACGCAGTGGTCGCACCTGGCCGGGTCGATTGATCCCGAGCGCGGCCGGCCGCATTATGAAGGGGCGGTGGTTTGATCTTCCTGACCGTCGGAACTCAACTGCCGTTCGACCGGCTCACTCGCGCGGTCGACGATTGGTGCGCCGCGAACCCTAGCGCTCATGTCGTCGGCCAGATCGCCGATCCGGGCTCCGAGGGATTTCGCCCGCAGCACTTCGAGTGGCAGTCGTTCATCGAACCGGCGGAGTTCGACCAGCGGTTCGACGAAGCCGACCTGATAGTCGCGCACGCAGGGATGGGATCGATTATCACGGCTCTGACGCGCGCCAAGCCCGTTCTCATCATGCCCCGCCGAGCCAACCTGCGCGAGCACCGAAACGACCACCAACTCGCTACCGCTGATCGGTTCGCGGACCGACCCGGCGTCCATGTGGCCCACGATGAGGATTCAGTCGGCCCTTGGCTGAGTCGGCTGCTCGCCATGCCTGAGCGGGGTGATTCGCCGCGCCTATCGCCGTTTGCTAGCCCGCAACTCCTCGAGGCGATACGAGCGTTCATCCAATCATCCTGACGCGAGCCGGTTCGGCTGCGCCAGAACCGGCATAGCCTGACCACCGGTGAGGATTCTCACAGAACGAACTGCGTTTTGCCCACGTCCGTGCCGATGCCTGTGATATTCTGGCGTTTCTCGCGCGTCCGGTAACCTCGGAGGAGGCCGCGCGTTCGTCAAAGCACGATGCAGTCCCGGCTTGTGCCGGAGTCGGACCGGGAGTCCCATTCATGTCGACCACGACTACGAGCCCAGATACGTACAGCGAGCTTCTCAGCAAAATCGAGTCGCGCACCGCCGTTTGCGGCATCATCGGGCTCGGTTACGTCGGGCTGCCGCTCGCCGGAGCTCTTCACGATGCCGGCTTCCCGGTTGTTGGTTTCGATGTCGACCCCAACAAGATCACGATGCTGAACGCCGGTGAGAGCTACCTCAAGCACCTCGGCGACGAACTCGCCACCGGCCTGCGCGATTCGGACCGGTTCGAGCCGACCGCCGACTTCAGCCGGCTGAGCGAGTGCGACGCGATCATCGTTTGCGTGCCGACGCCGGTCGGCCGCCACCTCGAGCCGGACCTGTCCTACGTCCTCGACACGGCTCGCGCGATCGGCCGGACCCTCCGCAAGGGTCAGTTGATTTCGCTGGAATCGACCACCTACCCCCGCACCACACGCGACGAATTCCTGCCCGCTCTCCTTGAAACGGCGTCGCAGAGACTGGTCAGCGGCGAGGACTTCTTCGTCGCGTTCAGTCCGGAGCGGGAGGACCCGGGTCGCAAAACGCACAACACCAAGAGCATCCCAAAGCTCGTCGGCGGACTCGACGACAAGTCGACCGAACTCGCCACGAAGCTCTACTCCGCCGGCGTCGCCAAGGTCATCCCGGTCAGCTCGGCCGAGATCGCAGAGTCCGCGAAGATCCTCGAGAACGTCTTCCGCGCCGTGAATATCGCCATGGTCAACGAACTGAAGGTGCTGTTCGACCGGATGGACATCGACGTCTGGGAGGTCATCGAGGCAGCCGCCACCAAACCCTTTGGCTTCATGCCGTTCTACCCCGGGCCCGGCCTCGGCGGGCACTGTATCCCGATCGATCCGTTCTACCTGACGTGGAAGGCCAAGGAGTACGGCCTGCCGACGCGGTTCATAGAACTCGCCGGCGAAGTCAACCATCGCATGCCCGAGTACGTCGTAAAGAAGTGCGCCGACGCGCTGAATCAGCGCAGCAAGCCGATCCGCGGCAGCCGCGTGCTCATCATCGGAATGGCCTACAAGCCCAACGTCGACGACACGCGCGAAACCCCGGCCGTCGAGATCGCCGAGCAACTCATGGAACTTGGCGCCGATGTGGCTTATCACGACCCCCACGTCGCGAAAATCAAAGGCCTGCGCAAGTACCCCGGCCTCGAGATGCAGTCCGTCACGCTGACCGAGGCCTCGTTGGCGGACCTGGATCTTGTGCTGATCGCCACCGATCACGACGCGGTGGACTGGAGCCTGATCGGCCGGAAGGCTTCGCTCATCGTCGACACCAGGAACGCCATGACCCGCGCGAGCGATGTCTGTGCGACTGTCGTCAAGGCCTGATCGAGAACCGTACGCAGCGACCGGAGGTCAAGCGCAACCGTGGAGCAGCAACCGGCGAACCCGATCCGAGGAAATGTCGCGTGCGCCGCTGCGGGGACGCGGTCGCCGCAGGCGGAAGCGGAGTTTGACGGGATCATCTGCTTCGGTGGCGTGGACTGGTGGTACCACAACCGCGGCCACTACGACATCCAGATGATGCGCGAGCTCTCAGCCCGCGTCCCCGTGCTCTACGTCAACTCCATCGGTATGCGAACGCCCAAAGCGTCTGAGGGGCGGGTGTTTCTCAAACGGGTCGCGCGCAAGCTCAAAAGCCTCCGCCACGGCTTCGTGCCCGTGAGAGAGAATTTCACGGTCTTCAGCCCGGCGACGCTGCCCGGCGGTGGGCGAGGACGCTTGGGCGCGGCGATCGCGCGGAAGGCGCTCTCGCTTCAGGTGCGCCGCGCCGCGAAGAAAGCAGGCATTACCAAGCCGATCGTCTGGGTTGCCTGCCCACCCGGTGTAACGGTGCTCGACGATCTGCGGCCCGTGAAAATCGTTTACCAGCGCACCGACCGCTTCGAGAACTTCCACGGCGTGAATCCGAAGCGGATCAAGGGCTTTGACAACGCGCTGAAGGACAGAGCAGACCTTGTGCTGTTCTGCTCGCGTGAACTCTTCGACGCGGAGCGCGACGAATGCCGGGACGCCGCGTTCATCGACCACGGCGTGGACTTCGACCGGTTCGAGCAGGCCGGCACAAGCTCGCGCGACCCAGACGACGTCGCGCCGATCGCTCGCCCGCGCATCGGGTTCGTCGGCGGAATCGACTCGCATACCTTTGATCCGGCCCTTTACGTCGATGTGGCCCGCTCCATGCCCGATGCACAATTCGTGCTCGTCGGCGGCTGCTCACTCGCGGACGGTTGGTGTGATCTGCCGAACGTTCACCATCTCGGGCGCAAGCCGTACGACCAGGTCGCCGATTACATGGCTTCGTTCGATGTGCTGATCATGCCCTGGAACCAGAGCGACTGGATCCGCGCCTGCAACCCCGTCAAGATGAAGGAGTACCTCGCCGTCGGGCGACCGGTCGTCAGCACGTGGTTCCCGGAGGTCGAGCGCTATCGCGATCACATCGCTATCGCGATCGGCCCCGACGAATTTATCGCGTGCATTCGTCACGCCATCGAGAGTCCCGGCGATCCGGAACCGGGTCGCAAGCGCGTCGAATCGCACACCTGGCAGAACAAGGCCTCTGAGGTCTGGGACAGGCTTCAGGGAACGCTGCAACCGGACGCCAGCGATGCCGACGTCGGCACCGCGGTTGGCGCCGGAGGTGTCGCTTGACCACCAGGCGAGTCAATCTCTGCGTCCTGCTCGCCGGCGGCTTGAAGCCGTCGCCGCTCGCCGCGGCGGCCGGTTGCTCGGTCCTCGACCTGACCGCGGACGGCAGCAAGACCATCATGGAGCACTGGATCGAGCACCTCGCGCCGCTCGGCAGCGAAGACGCCCCGCTCCAGGTGCGGATCATGCACGGTTCCCGGCTCGCACCGACTGCGCCCCCAGATCACGCCACCCCGCCCTGTCTGCAGCTGAGCATCGAGCGCGAAACAAAGGAGTTCCGCGGGCCCGCCGGCGTCGTGAAGGACGCCGCGAATGACCTGCCACCGCAGGCCACCGTCCTGGTAATCGAAGCAGCTCGCTGGTTCGGCGGCGACCTCGCCGCGGTCATCGACGCACACAGCGGAGCGCAAGCCGCATCCGACCAGCCTGCCGTCACGGTGACGGCCACTTCCAGCAGCGCTCCCGGGGGAATCGTCGTTCTTGAGCGATCGACGCTCGACCTGATTTCCGAGCTCGGTTTCATGGACCTCAAGGAACAGTGGCTGGGGAAGGTTCGCGATGCCGGAAGGCGCGTCCGTGTCGTCGAACTGGGCGATTCCAGCCCCAGCATCCTGCTGCGCGAGCGATCGGACCTGCTCTCGGCCGCCCGATCGTGCCTGTGCGATACTCGGGTCTCTGATGTGTTGAGCGGCGAAGCCGCCGGGCTCCGACCGCTCTACTCCGGGTCCGGTCAGGGTTATTTTGCCGCAGTTTCCCCCGATTCGACGATCGAACCGAACAGTTCTATCGTGGATTCCGTCATTATGAACGGCGCTGTCGTCCGCTCGGGCGCGATCGTCGCGCGGTCGCTGATCTGTCCCGGGGCCGTCGTTCAGACCAACGAGGTCGTCGTCGACCAGGTTCGATCCTGTTCGGGGATAAGTGTGTCGGCCGGCGTGGGTCGAGGGGAGAGATCAAGATGAATCTCAGGCGAAGCTGGAAGTTTTCGGACGGCGTGCTGTTGGTGGGCCTCGCGGCGCTCGCTGTCTTCGCAGCTCGTGATATCTGGCAGAACATCTTCACGGTCGGGTTCGGGGACGAAGAGCAGTCGCACATTCTCATCGCCCCGGTTGTGGTGGTTTGGCTCGCCTGGCTCCGCCGCGACCGGCTCCGTCTGACGCCCCACGCGCCGTCGATCTGGGGTCCGCTGGTTATTGCCGGCGGCTACGGGCTCTCGGTGTACGGCTTCAGTGATGGTCTGGATCTGTTCTGGCACTCCGGTGCAATACTCATGCTGGTCGGCGCGGTGCTGACGGTGACCGGCCCACGCGTACTCTGGAAGTTCCTGCCCGCAGTCGTCGCACTCGCGTTTCTGCTCCCGATTCCCGGTCGCCTCCGCCGGCCAATCGCGAACACGCTCCAGGACGCCTCGGCTCAGGCGACGGAGTTCCTGCTCGACATCTTCGCGGTACCGGTTGCCCGCTCCGGCAATCTGCTGACCATCAACGGCTACGACGTGGCCGTGGCCGAGGCCTGCAACGGCATGCGGATGGTCGCCGCCCTCGCGCTGGTCTCTTTCGCGTTCGTGTTCTCGGTCCCGATGCGAACAAGCGTCAGAATCCTCATCCTCCTCATCAGCCCCCTGATCGCGCTGATCGTCAACGTCATCCGCCTCATCCCTACCGTGCTGATGTACGGATACTCAACCGAAGATCGAGCTCAGCTCTTCCACGACATCTCGGGTTGGGCCATGCTGGTCCTGGCGATAGGCATGCTCTGGTCTTTCCTCGGCCTGCTCCGATGGCTCGAAGTTCCTATCAACCCCATCCCACTCAGCAAGGCCTGATCGCCGGGCCACAGATCCGAACGCACACGCATGACCACTACCGCACCATCCAGCCAGACCGAGCGTCGCCACGCGGCTCCCCGCTCTCCGAAACGCCGCGGGCCTTCGCGCGCTGTCGCGATCGGAGCGCCGGTGGCTTCCGCTCTCATACTGCTGTGGGTGGCGGTGTTCGGCGGACTCAACCTCGAACAGCCTGCATGGGCCGAGGAGTACCACACCGACGTCGCGAGCGCGATCAACTCGATCCCGCAGCAGGTCGGCGACTGGATCGGATCGGATGATCCCGAGATCCAGCCGGCGCAGCAGCGCATTCTCAAGCCGAACATCATCGTCCAACGCACCTACCGTCAGCCCGGTTCCGACAAGTACATCCGGCTTCTCGTTGTGCACTGCAAACTCGCAAGCGACATGAACGGCCACTACCCTCGCATCTGCTACCCGAACACCGGCTGGCAGCTTGAGTCGGCCGATCCAATGTCGATCCGATTGGGAACCACGGCGATCCCCGCGACGCACTACGCGTTCACATCTTCGCGAGAGGGCCGCGACATCGAGATGTACAATGTCAACTTCTTCATCCTGCCGGCTCGCGAGCAGAACCTCGCCGCGAGCATGGAGGCTCTCGAGCGTTCAGCCCGAAACGTCCAGCGTGTCGGTCTCGGTGCGGCTCAGGTTCAATTCATCAGCGATGAGCCGCTGAATACCGAGGAGTGGAAGCCGGTCCTCGAAAGCTTCGCCCGCGCTGTCGAAGGCCCCATCGACGCCATCGTGCAGGGAGCCGAGCGATGAACGAGCAAAACGGCCAACAGCCGGCGGCCGCCGGTAGCGCATCGCCGCCGGACGCCATCGAGCAGTCCGACAAGGTCGTCTACGCCGAGGATCTCCCGGCCCCGGCCCAGAACCCGATCCTGATGGTCCACCGCTTCATGCGCGGGCGCTACCTGTACGCCTTCATCCTCGCGGCGCTGTTCGCACCCATCGGCGCGATCGCCGGCTACATGGCGATGCCGGGGAAGTTCGTGTCGGTGGCGCAGATCCGTGTCCCCGCAGCTCTCGATCCGATTTTGTACGACGTGCAGGAGCAACTCGTAGGAGCGGGTGGCTACGAGCGCGTGGTCGGAAACGAAGTCGAGCAGATGCGCCGCCCCGACCGGATGCGCGAGGCTGCTTCACTGCTGAGCCAGTACGTCAGCGTGTACAACGAAGGCCTCGCACCCGGCCTGCCGGACCACGCCCCGGGAGGTCGGGACTGGCGCATCGATGAGGCTCGACAGGCGGCCGAAGAGATCATCACGATCGCTTCCGATGAAGCCACATTCCGCGCGTTCGAGCAGGATTGGTCACTCCGCGCCGCGTCCGGTTCCTCCACGACCCCGACATCAATGCTGGAAGCGGTTTCCCCCGTACGCCTGCTTTCTCCAGTCGGCCAACAGATGCCGACACGGGAGGATATCGCCGCGCTGGACCCTCGCCGGCTTGAGCTCGTCATCGACCCGCGCACCGCGCGCCGCGTCGTCTCCGACTTCGTGGATCTCTTCCAGAGCACCACGGCACCACGACCACCACGCGGACAGGAAGAGCCTGTCGTTTGGGACGCCGGACCGGGCGCAGCCGAGCGCCTGAACGGGATGATCTCTATCTCCCCGCCCCGACGGTCCGAGCTCATCACCATCGAGGCCCAGACCGATGATCGGCGCCTCGCCGCGCTCGCGGCGAACGCGGTACTCGTCACGCATCGGGCGAGGTCCGCGTACGCCGATACCGGAAAGCGTCTGAGAGAGCTTGAGACCCGAGAGGCAGAACTCGATCAGCAGCTCCGACAGCTCCGACGCGATGTTCTTGCGATTCGCAACGGCTACACCGTTGTTTCCGCGGCAACGCCGCCACCGGCCGAAGCGGCGGAGGTGCCATTTTCCCAGGATCCCCGGTACCTCGATCGCATCGACCCGAAACTCCGCGAAACAGTGAACGGGTACCGCCCGGCAGGCTTGCAGCGCGTCCGCACGTCGGTGAGCCCCGACGAGTTGTACGCCGAAGGTGCGGCCGTCCTGTCAACACTCAACGGCGAACTGCAGTCCATGGCGAGGCGAATCGCCGACCTTGAGTTGGCCACCGCGCTGAACGACGACACCGACGATGCAGCGCTCGAGAAGGCCGATCAACTGCTGCGCGAGCTCAAGACCGAGCAACGGACACTTCAACTGCAGATTGGACGCGTCAAGCGTGACTTCGGACCGAACCACCGAAGCCTTCGCGGTCTGGAGTCCCAGCTTGAGATCGTCACGACCCGCGTCAACGAACGCATCGAGGAACTCAGGAAGCAGATCGAAGAACTCAAGACAGGCGAGGGGGAAGAAGGTAACGCCAACACATCACCGGAGGCGTTGCTCGCCGAACTCGAAGCACTCAAACGCCGGTCTGAGGAACGCCGGCGCGATATCGCGCTCGTGGAGGCGTGGCTTGATGTCATTCCGGACGCGATCCTCAACCTCCTCGACCGCGAAAGTAACGCCGCGCGGACCGCGCGCCTTCTAGAGGACGTCCGCCGCGAGCGCGAGCAACTGGCAGTCGAAATGGTCAACCTCGTCGAAGGCCGTTTCCAGTACTTCCCCGCCCAGGTCCCCCAAAATCCGAGTTCCGACAAGCGCCTCCCACTCGCCGCCGCCGGCTTCATGGGCGCCGGTGGCTTCGCGTTCGTGCTCGTCGCCGGCATCGGCTTCCTCGACCGCCGCTACCGCTACATCGAGGACGTTGAGTCCAACCACAAACTCCCGCCGGTCATCGGCGTCCTGCCGATGCTCACCGAGAAGACCAAAGACGCCGAGCAGTCCGAGGTCGCCTCGCTGACCGTCCACCACATCCGCAACATGCTCCTGCTCGATGGGCGCCCGCAGCCCGGGCGTGCCCGCGCGATCACCATCACATCGGCCGGTCCCGGCGACGGCAAGACCAGCGTCGTCGTCGCCCTCGGCATGTCCTTCGCGCAGGCCGGCTACCGCACGCTCGTCGTCGACGCCGACCTCGTCGGCCGAGGCCTCTCCGCGCACTTCGATGTGCGTGGAACAGAGGGACTCTCCGAGGCTCTTTTGGCCGAACCGGGTGAAACCGTCGGCGTCCGACCAACCCCGACCGACTCGCCCGGCCTCAGCATCCTCAGCGCCGGTTCCGCCGAGGACTTCCGCCCCGAGCATATGGCCCGAGAGCGTTTCGCCGAAGTCATGAGCCATTTCCGCACGATGTACGACATCGTCCTCATCGACAGCGGCCCCCTCCTTGGAAGTCTCGAGGCCGGCCTCGCGACGCGATCCGCCGACCGCATCGTCCTCGTCGTCGCCCGCGGCAGCGAGCAGCGATCGGTCTCCGCCGTGGTCAAGCGCCTTCGAGACGGCGGGCTTCGGCACGTTTCGCTCGTTTTCAACAAGGCACGCCCCGAAGACATCGAGCAGAGTGTGAGCTACATCTCGATGCGATCCCAGTCCATCCGCGCTGCGGACCAGGCCGGCTCGAACCGTCGAACCGTCGCGCTCGCGCGGACTCTGCAGCCCACCGGGCCGTCCAGCCATGAGGCGGAGAAAGCCGCATCGTGACCAGCGCGCAGGTCGACAACTCGGTCGCCCTCGCGCAAGAGAAGTCGCCCACCCGATCCCCTCTCGATGACCGGGTCTGGGGGCTCGATCTCTTCACCGCCTACCGTCTCTTCTGGGGGAGCAGGGGGGTTCAGGTCGTCCGGCGGGGAGTCGCCGCGGGTCCCAACCCGATCCCTGTTGAACACCGGGGACCCAACCTTTACCTGCTGCTCGGCACCGAGACGATCATCTTTGCTGATCTCTCACCGCTCGCTCGGAAGATGTCCTGGCTCCGCGCCTCAGCCATGCGACTGCGAATCACCGACTCGTTATCCGACGGCTACACCGAGCGCATCGTTGCCGATGACAACGGCGACCTCGTCCGCATCGAACGCTCCTACGGTCGCCGCTTTCGCGCCTCCGCTCGCGCATGGATCACCGCCGACCCGAAGATCGCCGAACGCTGGGCCAATCTCACCCAGTTCACGCGAGGCGCATCCTGGAAATGGCTGCACGAGACCGTTGGACGTCAGAACGTCGGCTCCGCCGCTGTCCAGGGCACCGTCCCAGAAACGCGCTCCCTTGAGGGCCGCAACGCCATCATGAAGACCATCCTCGAGCAGTGGGATCGCCCGGCCCCGATCATCGAGAACGTCTACGAGTCGCACCCCGCCGTCTGGGTCCACGAATCCGCGAGCGTCGAACCCGAGGCCCGTCTCATCGGGCCTCTCTGGATCGGCGCGGGCGTGAGAATCGGCGCCCAGACCGTCGTCGGTCCCGACATCATCGCCGACCAGAAACCCTGCACCCAGACGGACCGCATCGACTGGGCAGAGCTGCGGCGTTTCAACTACCTCCTCCAGTTACCGACAGTCCGACGCAGCCGCTTCGGCGATGCAACCAAGCGAGCGTTCGACATCGTCGCAGCCCTCATCGCCATCATCCTGACCCTGCCGATCTATCCAATTGCGATCTTGCTCATCGTCCGTGAGGACGGCTGGCCGCCGTTCTTTGCCCACACCCGGCAGACCAAGGGGGGCAAGAACTTCCCGTGCTGGAAGTTCCGGACCATGCGCAAGGACGCCGAGGCCATGAAAGCAAGACTCATTCGCGAGAACCAGGTCGATGGCCCCCAGTTCTTCATCGCCGACGATCCGCGACTGCTCAAGTGCGGAAAGATGCTCCGCCGTCTCCAGATCGACGAGCTCCCCCAGTTCTGGAACGTCCTCCTCGGCCATATGTCAATCGTCGGCCCACGCCCGAGTCCGGACAAGGAGAACCAGTACTGCCCGACCTGGCGCGAGGCACGCCTCTCCGTGCGTCCCGGCATCACCGGGCTCTGGCAGGTCAAGCGGACCCGCGTCGCGGAAACCGATTTTCAGGAGTGGATCCGATACGACCTCGAATACGTCCGTCGGCGCAACTGGCGGCTTGATCTCTGGATCATCGCCCAGACGATCAAGACCATCATCAGGGGCTGAATCCGCTCAGCGGGTACCATCAACGCCGACCACGCACACGAACGATCTCAGCAGTCAGGAATCCAAACCATGAGTCTCAGCAGGCGTGCCCGGAAGCAACTCATCGCCGCCGTCGTACTTGTCGCCCTCGTCATTGTCGTCGGGGTCGGCGGCAACGCTCTCCGCCTCGCGCGCAAGGCGTCCTCTGCCGCCGAGGGCCTGCGCCTCGGCACCGAAGCGTTTGAGCAGGGTGACTACGAGCGAACCCTCAACCAGCTCAATCGCTACCTGCCCAGCAACCAGGACGACGCCGACGCCCTGTACATGCACGCCAAGGCACGCCTGGAAGTCCCCCAGGACGGCGGAGCGCACTTCCCGACCGCTCTGAACTGGGCCCGGCGTGCAACCGACCTCGACCCGGATTCGGTTGAGAAGCGTCTGCTCGTGCTCGAAGTCCTCGCGCGGTCCCAATCCGGCCCCCCGCAGGACTATCTCGCGGCCATAGACAATGTGCTCAGTCTCGATCCCAACCGCACCGATTTGCGGGTGCTCAAGGCAGATGTGCTCCGACGCTTCGAGCGTCCCGACGATGCCCTGCGCGAACTCCAAGCGATCATCAGCCGCGACCCGAACAGCCTCGAAGCAGTTTCCAGTGTCGCGGTTCTGCTCGCCAATCGACCCGCCGAGTACAACCAGTGGGTGGCCGAACTCGACCGTCGCGCCGCCGAGTCCCCGGACAACGCCGCGCTCGATATCGCTCGCATCGATGCCCGGCTCCGTCTGATCTCTCCGAATCCATCGAGCACGGGCACCTCGGCGATCACCGCGTCACGCGCACTGACCGCCTTCGACATCCTCACCGAGTCGCTCCTGCCGAAGACGATCAACGACCCCAAGGCGTTCCGCGCAGCGCTCGCCGTGGTCGACGACATCGAGTACGCCATCCGCCTCACCCGCCCGCAGTCCGAAGATGAGCGCCAGGCTACGCTGGACCGGCTCAACTCCATCGACGAGCGCGTCGCCCAGTTCATCGATCGCCACACGGCCGAACCGGCCGAGAACCCGGCCCGGCTGCTCGCCGCGATGGAGTGGCTCTGGACATCCGATCGCACGACGCAACTCGAAGAACTCGCCACCCGATGGCGGGCAGCCGGGCCGGGTGAGCCCGATTCGTCCGCCACTCTCGCGATCGAGTCATTCATCAAACTGACCGACTCGTTGCCGGCCGAGGAACTCGCCGACCTGCCGGAATCCTCGCCGCACGCCGCGGGCCAGATCTGGATCCACCTCGCCGAGGCGTCGGGGGCCCTCGGCCGCAACGAGTTGACCGAGACCGAACGCCTGCTCGATCTGGCCAACGAGACGATCGCTTCCGTCGGAGGCCAGGCACTCTTCTCGATCGAACCCGCCGCCGATCGATCGGTCGAGACCTTCATTGCAAACCTCGCCATTCCAACATTGACCATCTATCGCGCCGAGTCAGCAGCGGCATCGGGCGACACCGCCCGGGCGATCACGCTGTGGTTCGATGTCTACCGCGCACGCCGCGCGTGGGACTTCCCGGCGCTTCAACTGCTCCAGGCCTTCCGCGATCGCGGAAGCATCAACGACGCCGAGGAGATGTCCCGGTTAGCCATGCTCCGCGGCGCGACACTCGGAACCGGCTTGAGCCTGATCCAGTCACGCGTCGACCAGTACGCGCTCGGCATGCGATCGTACGAGGACGTCAGCCGTTCACTGGATGAACTCGGTGCCAGTGGTTTCCCGGAGCCACAGATCCTCGTCGCGAAGTTTCGCCTTGCTCTGCTCAGCGCGATCCGTGAACCCGACCGGGCCTCAGAAAGCGCGGCGGACGCTAAGGCTCTGCTCAGATCCGCCATCGACGACGATACCGAGCCGCTGGCCGCCGCCGAAACCGTCGTGCGCATGCTGCGCGCCGCGGACGAACTGGGCGTGCTCAACAACACCGGCCTGCTTCCGCCTTCTCTGGTTGAGAGCGCTTCCCAGGCCGTAGCAGCGCAGTTTGCGAACCTCTCACCGCAAAGCAAGTTCGCCGCGTCCCTGATCGAGGTGGCTCGCACCGGAGTCTACGGCCCCGCCCTCGCCCGACTCACCGATGAGGTTCGACGGTTTTCCGACGGTCCGGGCACCACCGACGCGAAGGGTTTCGAGCACGAGCGGATCCTCGTCCTCTTCATCGCCGAACTCGCCCGAACGTACGAAGCACTCGAAGAAGACGCCTTCGATCGTGCACTCGCCTTCTCAGAGGCTTACCCCGACAACGCCGCGGCACAACTGCTCTTCATCGACTCCCTTCTGCGCGGAGGCGAGGTTCAGCCCGTCCGGACCGGCCCGCTGACCGAGGCGCTCGACCGCTTGAAGAACGTCCTCGGCGCCGACAGTTACACCTACAATTTCGCCGAGTCGCGCCGCCTGTACGCAAGTGCGCAGACCCGCACCCCCGAGGTTGCCCGCCAGGAAATCATCTCCCGACTCGACCGCTTCGTCGAAGGCCCACAGGCCGACACCGCCTCCGCCGAAGTGCTCCACCTCGTCTCGAAGTGGTGGGAACTGCTCCCGAACTCGCTCGAACGACGACTCGGCTACCTCCGTCGTGCCCAACAAACCAGCCCGAACGGATGGGGCATCTACCCGGACTTCGTTCGCGCCCTCGGCGAGGCCGGCAATTGGGATGAGGCGTCGGAAGCGCTCGAAGACTGGTCGCGACAACTGATGCCGCCGCTGGGCCTGCGCGCCGAGCGGCGCGATCTCGCGCAGCTCGCCGGGAACCAGTTCAACCGCATCGCCGCGCAGGCCAACGACGCGCGTTCAGCCCAGATCCAGGCCCTGCTTTGGTCCATCGCCGTCGAAGACGCGTTCGCGATCGCCGATGCCACCCGTCTGCCCAGCGACCGACTCCGCGCCGCGCAGGTCCTCATGGCCGCGCCCGACACCGCCGACGCGCGAGAGCGCGCGATGGCCATCCTCGGCCTCGACGGCCTCGCCGCTGATCGCGTGAACGAGTCACGCCCGGCCTCCGCCCCGCGAGGAGCGGCAGTCGCGGACCTCACCATCGCAGCCGCGGTCCGCTACGCCGAAGAACTCCTCCGCGACCTGCCCGATGGCGCCGGCCTCAACGACAACACGCTTCTCGCCGTCGCAGCAGCCGCACAGCTCATCGCCGAGAACCACAACATCGCCCAGTTCACGCTCGATGTCGCTGGCGGTCGCGAGTCCAGCTTCCCCGTCACCACGACAGCAGAGCCCCGCGTCGATCCCGCGCTCCGTGCGATCGCTCAGGCTGCCAGAAACTCGACCGAAGAACTCCGAACCCGAGCCGAAGCACTGTTCTTCGCGATCGCCTACCGCCCCGAGACATGGGAGGACGAAGCCGCGGCCGCTCGAAGCGCCATGCTCGCCGCCGCCCCGCTCGAATCGCTCACCGAAGCCGAGAAGCGAGCCCTCGTCTACCCGCTCTCGCAACTCGGTGAACTCCAGACCGCCATCGAACTCCAGCGACGCGTCGCGGAAATCGGCGAAGCCGACTCGGATCGCATCACTGATGTGATCGCTATCGCCGAAATCCTGCGCGAAGCCGGAAGGACGCAGGACGCATACGAAACACTCGACGCCCTCTCGGCCGACGACCAAGCCCGCCTGGCTACCGCCGACATCCCAGCCGGCACGCAGGCGCTCGTCGCCTTGCTCGAGCTCGAGACCGAACAACAGCAGACCCCGGTCACTTCCGCGTTCGCACGCCGGATTATCGACCAGCCCCGCGAGACGCTCGGAACGCTCCGACTGGCGATCGAGCGTGCCGACGGCTCGGAGCCGCGAGTCCGCCTGCTCAGGCTCGTCAGCGACGAACTGACCCAACTCTCAACCTCAGGCCCCGGAGCCGGCGAGTTCCGTCCTTTCGTCGCCGACCTCTGGTTCAACGCAGCCGCAATGGCTGACGAGTCAGATCCGCTCCGACGCGAGCTCCTTACGCAGGCGATAACCCGGCTCAACACGGTCGCTCAGATCAATCTGGAGAGCGACAGCCCCGAAGATCGCAGACGCCGAGTCTTCGCCTACCGACGCAAGGCCTATTGCGAGATCGAACTCGGCAGCGTTGACTCCGGCATCCGCACCTACCGCCAGGCCCTCGATATCGAACCGACCGATCCGGCAACCCTGAACAACCTCGCCGACGCTCTGAAGCGCCGAGGTCAGTTCCCCGAGGCCCTCCAAACCGCCGAACGGGCCGTCGCCGCCGCCGCCACTTCCGATCTGCCCGATTCGGCGATCTCGGTGTTCTACGACACGCTCGGCGGGTCCCATCTCGCCGTCGGCGATACCGAAGCCGCTCTGGTCGCCCTCAGAACCTCGATCGATCTCGATCCGTCGAACGCGTCAGCCAGGGTCACCCTTGCCGAAGCTCAAATCGAAGCAGGCATCGCCACCGACCTCATTCGCGTGACAATCGAGCCCATCGGCCCGTCCGCGGAGCAGGCCATGTCCTCCAGCGCCCGTGAACGCCTGCAAGCCGTCCGCCAGCGACTCGGCAACTGAATTCCCACCCAAGCTGGTGGCAATCTGTAAACGGTTGCCGGTGCGCCGATAACCCGTTTGCCAACGGATAAAGTGCCGCCACTGGTGCTGCCGGCTCAGGCATCGTCCGATAACATTTGCCTCGCCGAGCGCCCGAACGTGGCCGCGCGCGCGAGTCGGCACTCGGAACGCCCCAGAATACCGGGTCTCGATCGCTCAAAATAGATGCGAACCCGTAGCAAAATCCGCCTATACGGTTTGCACCACCGATGCGCGCGCGTCACAATAATGATGCTGCCTTTGAGAACGGCGGCGTCCGGGCAAGTTATCCCGGTCCATTCTGGTTGGAAGAGAAAGATTGGAGTGAAAGAGAATGAGAATTTCAAAGCAGTGCGCAATCGCTGCGCTCGCTCTGGCCGCGGCCGGTGCGACCGCTTCGGCGCAGACCGTGTTCTTCACAAGTGGCGTGCGCCCGGGCGGCTTCAACGGCGGTGAGTTCATCTCGAACACCTCGTCGCATGGAACCTTCCGCTCGTTCTGCCTCGAGACGAACGAAAACATCACCCTGAGCACGAACGTCACCTACTCGTACGAAATCGTCACCACCGGTGCGGTCAACGGCGGCAACGGCGGCGGCAACCCCGACCCGGTCAGCTCGGCTTCCGCGTGGATCTTCGTCCAGTGGATCACCGGCGCGATCGCCAACAACATCACGAACGCTGAAGATGTCCAGCGCGCGATCTGGTCCATCGAGAACGAAAGCGCTGGCACCCTGTCGCCGGCCGCCAACGCTCTCGTGGCCACCGCCACGGGCCTCTACCCGAACACGGCTGACAACGCGATCACCAGCGGGAACTTCCCGAACATCCGTGTTCTCAACCCGTTCCGCATGATCAATGGTGTTCGTGAGGACTACCAGTCGCAGATCATCCTGATCCCGCTCCCGACCGCTTCGGGCATGGCTCTCGCCGGCCTCGCGCTCGTCGGTGGCATCCGTCGTCGCAAGTAATCGCGTCGACCGCGTCGAACCCCGGCCATCGTTTGCCGGGGCTCCGACGCCCGTCCAAGTCTTCGGCCCCAGCGGTCGAAGCCGCAACGGTCCACGAACTGCGTGAGGATCCCCGCAGCCGCCCGTTGTGAAACCCTCCCAACCGTCGCCTGGCATGCGGGCGACACCCCAGCCAGAACGACATGCATTCTCCGGAGCCGGGCAGACATGCCCGGCTCTGTCTTTTTTGTCGCTCGTGATCAAACTCCGGGTTATCGGTGCGGACAATTTTCGAGCCGGTTTGCCCAGTTCAACACGCCCCGGTTCCGCGTGCTCTCGCCCATTCCAATAATCCGACCGCTCCCGCACGGCAATCGCCGCTCCAGGTTTGTCGTGGTCCCAGAACCCTCCGGCAACTCGTATAAACCCTTGACACGCAAAAGTTTCTGATCAGCGGCGGTTTGCCATCCCCCCGAATCAGGTCATGATGCACTCACGGTCTATCACTATCGACCGCGCGACCATTTCTGTTCCATGGCCGCACACATCGAACTGAAGAGTTTTGGGGAAGAGAGACATGAAAAAGAGCATCACCATCGCGGCCCTCGGCCTCCTCGCCGGCGCCTCCGTCGCCAGCGCACAGAGCGTTTCGTTCGCCTTCTCGGCCCTGCACGAGTCGGGCTTCAACGGCGGCGAGTTCGTCTCGAACCTCTCGAACGGGAAGAGCTACCGCAGCTTCTGCCTCGAGATCAACGAGAACATCACCGTCAGCCCGAACGTCACCTACTCCTACTCCATCGACACCGTCGGTGCGATGGCCGGCGGCGTCTCCGGCGGCAACCCCGACCCGGTCAGCTCGGCCGCCGCGTCCATCTTCGTCGCATGGCTGAACAGCTCGATCGCCCAGACCGTCTCGAACTCGACCGCCGTCCAGAACGCCATCTGGGCCATCGAAGGTGAGATCAACCCCTCCAGCCTCTCCGGCACAGCGCTTTCCCTCTACAACGATGCCGTCGCCAACTACTCGACGACGGACAACGCGGCCACCGACAACCCCTTGTTCAGCAACATCCGCGTGCTCAACCCGTACCGGGTAAACGCCAGCGGCGGCATCGACCGCTACCAGTCGCAGATCATCCTGATCCCGCTCCCGACCGCTTCGGGCATGGCTCTCGCCGGGCTCGCCCTGGTCGGAACGCGCCGCCGCCGCTGATACAGCCTCCGATCTTCGCGACCATCACGACACAGGGCCGAGCGCTTCGCACGCTCGGCCCTGTTGCGTTTTGCACCAGCGATCCGCTCAGCCTCATCGCGCGACCACAACGCGGCAAAAAAATCTCGCACATGAAGCCCGGTTTCATGTCCGGATAAGAACAGCATCACCCGACATGCCCATCCTCTCTGCATCGGATGAGAGCACTTCGCCGTGCCATCTGCCTGGAAGTTCTAACGACCAGGTTCATCCAGTCCAATCGCTGCTCGGACCCGAAGAGCAGCGAGCGCGATCGTCGTGTGTACGCCGACTCGCGTGGCCGCAACTCTCAACGTCTGAAGGAGGACGAGACAGACCTATGAAAAACCACATCACCACTACCGTTACAACAGCAGTCGCGGCGATATCCGCCGCCGCGTTGGCCGCTCCGGCTCACGCCGACTCGGTCACGTTTGAGCACTCGGAGTTCTACGAGGCCGGGTTCCCCGGCGGTGAGTTCATCGCCAACCTCGACAGCGGGTCCTCCTACCGCAGCTTCTGCCTGGAGGCGAACGAGGCACTCACCGTGGGCGAGGGAGTTGTTTACGACTACTTAATCAATACCGAAGGCGCGGTCAGCGGAGGCGTCTCAGGAGGCAATCCTGACCCGATCAGTTCCGCAACCGCGTCGGTCTTCATGAAGTGGCTGACGGGAGTCATTGAGAACACCGCCGAGAACGCGACCGCGGTGCAGTTCGCGATCTGGGCGCTCGAGGGCGAAGCGAACCCGAACAACCTCGATGGCACCGCCGAGTCCATCTACGACGAGGCCGTCGCGAACTTCTCGACAACGGACAACGCCATCACCGACAACGCGATGTTCAGCAAGCTGAGGGTGCTCAATCCGTACCTCGACGTCGACGGCGAGCGCGTCCACTACCAGTCGCAGATCATCCTGATCCCCCTTCCGACCGCGTCGGGCCTCGCGCTCGCCGGGCTCGCCGTGATCGGCACCCGCCGGCGCCGCTGAGTGATCCTCGGACCCTTCCTTCGGTCGGTGCACAGGCCGACCGGAGCGTTCGAAATCCACCGCGAAGGAGGATCCTTCATGAACCTACATACACAAATTCTTCTCACGATCTGCACAGGGTCGCTCATCGCTCCGCTCGGGAGCGCTGAGTCGGTCGCGTTCGCGCCGCTGGGGGGCGGCGCGAACGCGGCTACCCACGGGATGCCTCAGCGAGACGATCCGAGCGGTCGATCGCGGGGGAACGGGACCCCCGGTCTGACGTTCTGCATCCGATTTGGAGATCGCGCGAACGCTACCGCGATGCCCGGCCAGGCCGGTTCGGGTTCGCCGGCCGTGCTCGACGGCGGCTTCGACCACCCGGTGCTGTCCGCCTTCGAAGCGCGGCGGGTCCTGTGGTCGTGGGCGTACGGTCCTGTCGCCGAAGTTTCCGAAGACGCCAGCGAGCAACTCGCCGGGCTCTTCATGATCGACGGCGGATTGGACGCCGCGACGCTCGGCCCAGGGTTTAGCGCCATCCCCGATCTCGGCGACGACAGCCGTTCGATCGGGTTCCTGCAGACCTCGGACTCGTACGCCATCGCCGACGGCAAAGCCGGATTCGTGATCATGCGGTCCGAACCGCCCGTTGTCGTGCCTCTTCCCAACGCCTGCGCCCTCGCCGCCGCAGGCCTGCTTGTGCTCGGGGCCAGACGCCGGGCCTGAGCCAAACCAGACTCTTCCAATCGCGCGATGGGCCGGACAGCGTGTTCGGCCCATCGCGTTTTTGTGTGTCTCAAACCCCCGGCCGGTAGCACGGCCCCCTCACGGCGACCACACCAACCGCGCGAGGCCGATCGGATCGCCCCACGCGCCCCGCACCGCAAAACCCTCAACGCCCCGCGTACTGCTTCTCGTAGTACTCGCGATACGCGCCGCTCTTCACCCGCTTCCACCAGTCCGGGTGATCCACATACCACTTCACGGTCTCTTCGAGTGCCTCCGGCCAGGCCGAGCGCGTCGGCTGCCAGCCGATCTCTCCTTTCAGCCTCGTCGGGTCAATCGCGTACCGCCGGTCGTGGCCCAGACGGTCCTCCACGTGCCGGATCATGTCCTTGCCCTTGCCCATGAGTTCGATGATGAGGTGCGTCAGTTCGAGGTTCGTCCGCTCGTTGTTGCCGCCCACGTTGTAGATCGAGCCCGCAGCGCCCTTCTCCAGCACCGCGATGATCGCCTCGCAGTGGTCGTCCACGTGCAGCCAGTCGCGCACGTTCAGCCCGTCGCCGTACAAGGGCACCTGCTGGCCCTCAATGAGGTTCGTCACGAACAGCGGGATCACCTTCTCGGGGAACTGGTACGGCCCGAAGTTGTTCGAGCAGCGCGTCGTCCGCGTGTCGAGCCCGAAGGTCTCGTGGTACGCCTGTACCAGAAGGTCTGCCCCCGCCTTCGACGCCGAGTACACGCCACGCGGCTGGATCGGCGTCTCCTCCGTGAACATGAGCTCCGGCTGGTCCAGCGGGAGTGAGCCGTACACCTCGTCCGTGCCAACAAAGAAGAACACCGGGGCCTTGCCGCCGTCGCTCTTCACCCGCCGCACCGCGTCGAGCATCACCTGCGTGCCCTGCACATTGCTGGTGATGAACGGCCCGGCATCCAGGATCGAGCGGTCCACATGGCTCTCGGCCGCGAAGTGGATCACCGCGTCGCACCGCTTCACCAGCGGCTCGACGTCTTCCATATTGCGAATGTCACCCTTGACGAACTCGTAGCGCGGGTCGTCTTCGATGTCCGTGAGGTTCTCGAGGTTGCCCGAGTACGACAGGCAGTCGAGGTTGATGATGCTCCACCCCGGCCGGTTCTCGAGCGCGAAGCGCACGAAGTTCGAACCGATGAACCCACACCCGCCGGTCACCAGCACCTTCGCATCATCACGGATCGCTTTGCTCGTCATTTCCTCGCCTTTCTCAGTCGTCTCTTGTTCGCCAGCCCCGCCTGGATCAGTACCTGATCCAATCGGTCTTCCCAAGGGCTCATCGGTCCGATGACTTCTTCCGTTTCACTCAGATCCAACACGCTGAAGGCCGGGCGCTTCGCCGGCCTCGGGAACTGGTCGCTCCCGCACGGCTTGACCACGCAGCCCGACTCGGTCTTCTCCGCGATCGCCGTCGCGAAGTCGAACCAGGTGCATCGCCCGCCGTCGGTCGCGTGCCAGATCCCCGGCTCGACTAGATTCTCAAGCAGCGTCAGCGTGGTTTCGGCCAGTCCCAGCGCGCTCGTCGGCCGACCATACTGATCGTTGACCACCGTCAACTCGTCCCGTTCCGATGCGAGCTTTGCGATCGTCAAAACAAAATTCTTGCCCCACGGCGCGTACACCCAACTCGTCCGGATGATCAGCGCGTCGAGTTTGCCCGAGTCAATCAGCGGCTCCAACAGCGATTCGCCAACAGCCTTCGAGCGTCCGTACGCGTTCACCGGGTCGCGCGGCTCATCGGTGCGGTAGGGGGGAGCGGTCGCCGGAGCCCAATCCCGCTGGCCGTTGAACACATAATCCGTCGAGTAGTGCACCAGCCGGGCACCGGTTTCGATGCACGCCGCGCCCAGAACCGCGACAGCCTCGCCGTTGATCCGCGTGGCCTCGTCCTCGAACGCCTCCGCCCCGTCCACATCCGTGTACGCCGCGCAGTTGACCACGATCGGCCAGCCATCGATGGCGCGCCGTATGGATGCCGCGTCCGTGATATCGCACTCATCGCGTCCGAGAAAACGAGAGTTGATCCCGAGTTCTTCAAGCAGCTCGCGCCACGCGCGCCCGAGCATCCCGCTCGCGCCGAGCACGACGATGCCGTTGCTGGGAATTGGACGCTCGCGGCTCATACCCGCTCAGCGAGCACCCGCCGCGGCGGGCATCTTCGCGTGGTTCGCGCCGCCCTCCGCAACCAGCTTCGAAGCCCGAAGCAGGCTGTCGAACGTCCCCGCGTCGGTCCACCAGCCCTCGAGCGTCTCGTAGGTCAGGTCGCCGCGCTCCAGATACCGGTTGTTCACATCCGTGATCTCAAGCTCCCCGCGCCCCGACGGCTTGAGTTCGCGACACATGTCGAACACATCGTTGTCGTAGAAATAGAACCCGGTCACCGCCATGTTGCTCGGCGGGTCGCTCGGCTTCTCGATCAGTTCCACCACGCGCTTGTCCGCGCCCTCGCCTTCGAAGCGGACCACACCGAATCGCTCGGGGTCCTGTACCTCCTTGAGGAGGATCTTCGCCCCGCTCGGCTGGGTGAAGAAGTCGCCCGCAGCCTTGCGCAGGTTGCCCTCAATAAGGTTGTCGCCGAGTACCACGCAGATCTTCTCGCCGTCGGCGAACTCCTCGGCGAGTTTCAGCGCATCGGCGATGCCGCCCTCGCCCTCCTGGTACGCATACTCCAAACGCTTGATCCCGAGATGCTTGCCGTTCTTCAGGAGTTTCAGGAAGTCGCCGGCGTGGTCGCCGCCGGTCACGATCATGATCTCGGTAATCCCCGCCGTCAGCAGCGACTGGATGGGGTAGTAGATCATCGGTCGGTCGTAGACCGGCAGCAGGTGCTTGTTGGTGACCTCCGTCAGAGGGCGCAGACGCGTCCCCAGACCACCGGCAAGAATCACACCCTTCATGACTGTCCGTCCCTTTCCCTGATCGTGCTCGCGAACATGGTGCGGGCCTGGCGACCCGTCCCCTCCATCACACCGTATCGGGCTCGCATGAAGCCCGATCCACCGGGATCCCGCTCCCGAGCCTTCGAGGCCGGCTGCGCGCGCAGTGTACCGCACCGCTCCGGCTTTCCGGACCTTAGGACGATCCGCCCGCCAGCCAGGTTCGGTAGCCATTGAGCAGTCGGACACCCACAAGACGCGCGATCGAGTCCTTGCCCGACACGCCGAGATGCAGCCTCATCGCGTGCAGGTGGTTCTGGAATGTTGACTGGCTGATCCGCATCCGCGCCGCGATCTCGACGCTCGTCCCGCCACTGCAACACTCCAGCAGCACATCCCGCTGCCGCGGCGTCAGCCCCGCCAGCACATCTTCGATCCAGACCAACTCCCGCTCGCGGACCACGAACCCTTCAAGCGGGTCCGCCGGGGTCGCCTGAGGGGCCTGCTCACGCCTGAGCGGCCGGGCTTTGAGGTGTTTCGGATCAACGGACGCCCGCGCCGGTGACTTCGGCTCCGAGATCCGGTCGTCTCGGTGCCCAAGGCTCCCGACGGAGAGCTCGGTGGGGGAATTCGATTCTTCGTTTCGGCGTTCCATACCCCAACCGTCCGATTCAGCACGCCGGATTTCCCGTCACTTAAGCGAAATCCACCCACGATGCCGGAATCTGTGTCGCCTGCACCGGTCAGGGAATCATTCGGCTCGTCGCCGAGTCGCCGAGTCGCCGGATCGCGATGGCCGCCAGATTTTCCACCAAACGCCTTGCGTGGTTCGCCAATCAGCCGTACTGTTCTGAACAGTTCAGAACACTTTGCACCCAGGAGCAACCTCGATGACACATCCCGATTTGTACCCCGTCCTCTTCGCCGCCGTCGTTGCCGGCACCGCTGCAGTCGCATCCGCCGACACCATCTCCCACACCGATTTCTCCAGCGGCACGAACGGCTGGCAGGGAAACGGCGGCGCACAGATCCAGAGCGACGGCACCAACGACTACTACCGCATCCCCGGTGTCACCGACATGTTCTGGTTCCAGTTCGCCAACAGCACCAACACCGACCTGCTCGGTGACTACGGTGCCAAGGGCGATCAGCTCGAACTCAGTTTCGACATCCAGGCGAACCACATCAACTTCTTCGGCAACCCCGTCGACCGGTCGGTGATCTTCGAGATGCGCAACTACGACCTCGCCGACGGCTTCTACCCCTACGCATCCGTTCTCTTCACTCTCGGCACCGTCTCCGGTGAGGGCCAGGACTGGACCAACTACTCGGTCACCTTCGATCCCAATTCCGCCGAGCTCCCCGCCGGCTGGCAGCCCTACGGCGCCGAAGACAGCGAAGGCAACTGGACGCTACCCGAAGGCGTCACCTTCGCCGAACTCATCTCCGGCGTGGACGAGGTCGTCATCCACAGCGCCGAACTCGGCTTCTTCTACCCCTTCACCAACTTCGATCTCGCGATCGACAACATCACGCTCACCGCCGTGCCCACCCCGAGCACCCTCGCTCTCCTCGGCGCGCCGGCCCTCCTCGCCGGACGCCGTCGCCGTCGCTGAACCCTGCAGTCAGCGCAGCAAAGAGCCCGGCCGATCGGCCGGGCTCTTTGTGTGTGTGTGTAGGTTGGAGGCGCCTCAGCAGCCCGCGCCGAACTGCGCAAGCACCAGGTTCAGGTCCTGCAGGTCCACCACGCCGTCGCCGTTCGTGTCACCTTCAGCGGTTGCTTGGCCGAAGTTCGCCAGCACCAGGTTCAGGTCGGACAGGTCGACCGCGCCGTCCTTGGTCACATCGCCGGCGCAGCAGCCGCCGTTTACATCGATCGAGCAGATGTTGACCTCCACCCACTCGTCGGCGTCGAGGTTCCCGTCGCCGTCGTTCGAGCCCGGCACCTGCCGCGACGCGCGAAGCGCTCCGCCATCGGGCGTCGCGTACGGCGCCGACGCGATCGCGATGTTCTGCGGCACGCTCCCCAGCAGCTGCTGCAGATCGATCGTCCCCTCAAGCACACTCCCCGAAGCCGACTGGTGCGCCGCACCCGGCGCGCCGCTCCCGGCGCTGTTGAACCAGCCGTGGTAGCCGTTGTCGTGTTCGTTGCCGATGAACGCGTCCCACGACGCGACCTGGCCCGCCTTGCCCCACATCGCGCTGCGCATCGCGCCCGGCGCATCGCCGGCGATCAGCAGGAATACGTCGTCGCCCGCGCCCGCCGGCTCGGTCGCCACGTACAGAGTCGTGCCCTCGACCGACGCCCAGATCCGCCGGCCCGACGGCCCGGTCGCCACCAGCTCCGCCCGATCGTCGAGCATCCCGTCGATGACGAACTCGTCCGTGGGCTCGCCGCCGCTGACCGCGTAGTTCCAGTCCTGCCCGCCGTTGTTGTCCCAGTTGCCCTGGCCGTCGTTGAACACGAGGTTCAGCTGCGTCGCCGACGCGATCAAGGGCACTGTGATCCGCCACACGCCCTCGCCGGCATCAAAGCTCATCGCCGGATCCGGCACGATCGGCACCGACCAGCCGTTGAAGCCGTAGTGCAGGTAGACCTGCGATGCCCCGTCCAGCGGGCGACCGCTCGCGTCATAGGTGATCGTCGCGGTCTCACCGGCGATCAGCTGCTCCGGCTCGACCACGACCGCGTCGCCGCCGCCGTTCGAGCCCTCGCCGTCACCGACCCACACGTGCTGGATCGGTGATCGTGTGACGTTGCCTTCCGCGTCCACCGCTTCCACGTAGTAGTCCAGGAGCGCCTCGCGCACGCCCTCGATATCCGCCCACGCGTGGCTGGCGATGTCCGTCGCCGGCTCCACCAGGTTCGCCGGTGCGTGCCCGGCCGGCGGGCTGTCCGGGAACGCCCGGATCGTCATCGGCACGCTGATCCACTCGCCAACGCCGGCGCCGCCCGCGTAGGTCCCGTTCTCGACCGAGTTCATCGGCTTTTCGCCGTCGAGGTCGACGCGATACTTCAGCGTCACCGACTGCAGGCCCGCCACATCGTGCACGAGCGTCCACACCGTGAAGTCGCCGTCGTCGACGAACTGCTGGTAGCCGTAGGGCGAACCGAAGTTCACGCCGCCGGGGTTCCACGGGAACCGCTGGGGCATCCACACGGTCGGCCCGGTCGCGTCGGCACCCGAGCCGAGGACCGGCAGCGCTTCGCTGACCGCCTCGTTCACCGCGACGCCGGGTTTCGCCACCAGATCGAGCGAACTGCCGTAGTAGACATACCCGCTGTTCACGCCGCCCAGCAGGAAGTGCCACGCCCGCTCGGCCCTCGTCGAGAACGCGCTGGGGTTCAGCACGTGGTCGATCCGCAGAGCCATGCCCTGATCCATTTGGATCTGCTCGGCCGTCTTCGCGTAGTTCGTTCCGGCGGTGATCAGCGCCCACGCGCGTACATCGACCGACCAGCCGTTCTTCGGGTCCAGCACGCCCGAACCGTCACGCAGCGGCTCGACCCAGTTCACGAACTGCGGGCTGCCGAAGTCGCCGTCCGCGTTCACCCACGCCCCGTCTTCAACATGCACCACCGCGTCCGCCGGCACCGGGTGATCGGCGAGGTACCGCTCCACCACCGTCGGCACATACCCCGCACCGCTCGCGGCACCGACAAAGTTCGGCACCGCCTCGTTGTAGTACGAGTACCCGCCTCCCCAGGCGTTGTCGCCGTCGTGGGCGAGCACGATCAGCATCGGGCGCTGGGCATCGTTGAACGGCGCGAGCGCATCGAGTCTGCTCACGCCCATCGGCCCGTAGCCGTCCTCCCAGCCCAGCGACTGGCTGCACGGCACCGCGATGATCTCGCTGACCGCGCCCGTCTCCGGATCCACATACCGCACCCGCTGGGGCGTCAGGCCCTGCGGCGCCGCCTCCGCCGGTGCCACGCCGCGCGAGATCGACGTCCGAACATAATCTCCCGCCGCGCCGTTCAACTGGTCCGCGCGGTTCGGCGGGTCCGTGTTGATGCCGCCCGAGCCGTACTGCACCGGGAAATCGGCAAACGCCCGGCTGATCTTCTCCGCCGACACGAAACTCCACTCGATCCCCGCTTCCTGAAGCAGCGGCACCAGACGCGTCGAGAACGCCATCTCCGACGGGAAGAACCCCGTGCTCATCGGCGCACCCCAACCCCACGTCTGTGCGTACACCTCCTGGTATAGCGCGAGCTCCTTGCGGATCAGCTCGTCATCGCACAACGGCAGCAACGGGTGGTGGAACGCGAACCGCACCACGTCCAGTCGCGGCACGCCGACACCGCCCGAAGTCTGCCAACCCCGCGCCACGCGATAGTCCGCAAACGGGTCGCTCGAATACCCCAGCTGTCCGCCCGCTTCCGCCAGCGACTGCAGGTTCGCGATCAGACCGCCGGAGTACGAGACCTGCGCGCCCGCCTCGGGCAGGTACGAGATCGACGACACCGTCTCGCGCGGCCGGTACTGGTACGCCGCGACGCGATCGGGCTTCGAGAAGATCTCGAAGATGTTGTTCTCGGGGTGCTCCGCGCCCGCGTTCTTCTGCTGCAGCGACTGCCACAGCCGCTCGTAACGCCACGGCCCGTCACCGCGCCGATCGGGCCAGTAGATCGGCTGCTCCATGTGCCACAGATAGGTGAAGTGAACCGGTTCCGCGTCCACCTGTTGAGGCAAAGCGGAAAGCGAGAGACCGGCGAGCGCGACGAGACCGAGCGATGAAAGCGTTTTCTGCATCCGCCAAGTGTAACGCTTTACCTGCGATATCAAAGCAAAATCCGGCGTGTCGCACGCGATCACGCCGGACCTCAACTTGCCCAGATTCACACGCTCAACAACTCAGCAGCTCGTGCCGAACTGCGCCAGCACCAGATTCAGGTCCTGAAGATCGACCACGCCGTCGCCGTTGGCGTCCGCAGCCATGCCCGGTTCAACATTCTGGCCGAACAGCGCGAGCACGCGGTTCAGGTCCTTCAGGTCCACATCCCCATCGCCGGTCACATCCGCGCACGGCGGTCCGTCCCCGACCTTCTCGAACAGCACGCCGTACGCGCGCATCGAGATGAAGGTGTTTGAGCCCGCGAACTGGCCCACCCTGATGTTTCCTCCGGTGTACTCGATCTCGCCGATCAGCACCCACGCGTCGCCGCGGTTGTTCTGATCGATCGTCTGTTGCAGTACCGGCTGATTGGCCGTGCCAATGACGTAGGTTACATCTCCGCCGCTCACGTTCTCCGTGTAGGGCCACGACGCGTAGACCCGATAGGTCCCCGGCCCGCCGCCGACCACGCCGGTCGCCACGTTGCCCTCGCCAAGGTCCGTCCCCGGCGCGAGCACCAGGTTGTCCGGCTCAGAGTCCGGCGAGTAATTGAAGACATAGGCGTCGGGATCATTCACGCCGTTGCCGCCGAAGATGCTGTCGCCCCCGGTCGCGCCGACCACATTCGCCGTTGCGCTCTGCGACGCGGTTGTCGTATCGCCGCCGAACACGAAGTTCGGGTTGAAGACGATAACGCCGTTGTCCTGCCCGTCGATATCGATCTCGATGATGAACCCCGCGCCCGCGGCCGACGCCAGAACCGCCGTCGCCGCCGCCCCGATCGCCATCGCCCGTGCTGCCCGTGTGCTGCCCATGTCTGATTCCTCCAATCTCAAGTGTGCGCCGCAACCACGCCGCGGCCACCCACACCAGCGAGAACCACCACCCCAAGGTGACATGCCGGATTCGTTCTCCCCTCGCGTCAGAAGGTGGCCGCGAAGCGGACGGCGCCGGGGACAGCTCTGGTGCCACTGGCGGCTTGCCCGCCAGTGCCGGGCCGCAGGCCCCTGAGCCCTCGCCGGGTTCGCCACTGACAACACCCTGTCACTCACCCAAAAAATAACCAAACAAACCTGTTGACCCCGCCCTCACCCCGCGTCATCATCAAGCCATGATCACCACACCAACCGCCCGCGCCAGCCGCACCGTCCCCGCCCCGGAACCCGCCCCGAATCCCGTCAACCTGACCGAGGACCGCCTCGACGCCCTCCTGAGCGCCCTCCTCGACCCCCAGATCCCCCTCGAGGGCGTCGCCGTGTCCGTCGGCCTCACCGTTGACCAGCTCATCACCCAGCTCGACACGCCCGCCATGCAGGACCGCCTCGCCCGCCTCGAGCGAGCCCTCGCCCAGCGTTCCCGCCTGGTCACGGTCGCCAGCCAGACCGCCGCCGTCGGCGCCCTGTCCACCGTCATCGACGAGCTCGGCTCCGCCGGCGAGCAGCGGACCGGGCTCGAATCCGCCCTCGCCGAGGCCCAGGCCGAGGACGATGAGCAGGCCATCGACGAAGCCGCCACCGCCCTCATCGTCCTCGACCATCGCACCCGCCAGCTCACCGAAATCGCCCGCAGCGCCCGAGCCCTGCTGAGCTTCGCCCGAACGCTGAAAGTGACCGTGAAGCAGCCGAATCCCGAATCAGCGCTTCGGATCGCGCCGGACGGCGAGTAGTCTGGGAGGCGACTCGCACCTCGGAGACGCCATGAAGCACCTGCTCACCGCCCTGATCGCCGCGCTCGTTCTCGTTCTGCCGCTGCACGCGGATGAGCCCGCGCAGACGATCTCCGTCCGCGTGATTGATCACGAGGGGAACCCGATCAGCGGTCTTGCCCTGTCCGTAGAAGTTGGCGAGCAGGCCGTGCATAGTTTCACAGATGAAGCGGGGCTCCTCAGACCATTATCTTTGCGTCTTGGGTTCGAAACTCCGATTAGTGTCACAGTTCAAGCTGAAAACTGGATCAGACTCGGCTTTTCCCCTATGGGGAATATCGCTGTCTTGAGTTCGGCTGATCGCAGCCATGCCGGCGAAGTCGTCTCGCGCCATAGTGAATTGGTCCGTTCCTACGCGTTCGATAGCGTGACATACTTCGAGGCCGACGACATTGTGGATGGCGTGGTAACCATGCAGGCTCCCGAAGCGGTCCGTTGCAACGTCCGACTTCGGCTTGACGAGTGGCCCCTTCCGGAAACGGCAGGGCGTCTGCGGCCGGGCTGGTCGTTATGGCGAATCGGCAGCAACGCTATGCGGATCAGCGAGCAGGAGTTCACAGACTCAATCGCTCGCGACGCTCCTGATGGCAAAGTCGTGAGCGAGCACGTGATCATGGTTCCCCGAGGTCAACGAACCCTCATTGCAGCAAGGTACAACCATGAGTATCACCTCATCGAGATCGAGCAGGAGTTGGCGGAAGATGGCGCGTTTGAGGTGGATTTCGACATACCTCAACAGACTGAGCCTGTAGCTCGCGTCAATTTTCTCCTGCGCGCAGACGACACGGCTTCGGGGTATCACCTTGTACGCGCCGATGCCAAATCCGCACAATGGTTGCCAGTCATTCGCATTTCCAACAGCAATGACCAAGCAATCGATAGAGAGTTCAATTTTGACATACCTTCGGGCGAGTATCTCATACTTCCCCTAGGCACTCCGTGGTCGGACACCCTCCTCCGCCTCCGCCGCGGCGAGGACCTCCCGCACCTCAAACGCATCACCATCCCCGAAGGCGGCACCGTCGAACTCTCATCCGAAGTCTTCCTCGACCCGCCCGCCGAACCCGAAGCCAAGGACGCCACGCCATGAAGCACCTGCTCACCGCCCTGATCGCTTCACTCTTGCTCGTTCTGCCGCTGTGGGCTGATGAGCCATTGCAGAATCCAACTGTCCGTGTTCTGGATCACGAGGGACAGCCAATCGAGGGCTTGATCCTCCAACTTGACTGGCGCGAGGATGGGACAGACCCGCTGTTCTTCCCACCGAGGAAACGTAAGGCCGGAGCGTTCGCGTTGACGGATGCCAGCGGTGTTGCTCGGTTCAAGTCCATCGACTTCGCAGATATCGACGATGAAGCGCGAGTCCTCATCGGACCGTCCACCTACGGCATGCCAGCCGAGGTGGCCCCCCCGGCCGCTTCGGATGTCATGGCTCATCATCTTCGTCTGAAGCGCGACTACGTGCTTACTCGATCGCATCACCTCAACGGCATGACCATCAAGAATGGTATCTTCGAGATCAGAGTTCCCTCAGCGGTCAGCGTGACGGTTCGACTGGAACAGCATGGGCTTCGCTCTGTAGCCGTCGAACGCAATGGCGGTGTCAGCCAGAACATCCCAGTCGACACGCACGACAAGGAGCACTCTTTCAAGGTGGTGCTGCCGCGGGAAAGTGATGCTGTAGTCGGCGTGATGCATCGTCAGGTCTTCTCTCTTGTCGAGCTGTCTGCGGGGCAGACTGCTCAGCCGTTCGTCGTTGATGAATTGCTTGACATAGCGCCTCGAGAGAAGGATGCAGAACTTCGCTTTACGGCGAGAGCATGGGACAACGGAAGGGATCGATACTTCGGCTTCGCGCGCCTCGACGGTTCTTCGGCGGAGCTCATGAAGCTCCCCGGTTCACGCACGTGGGACGGGAGCGGCAACATCGATGAGCAGACCTATAGCATCCCCATCTCGACAGGCGAATATGTGCTCGTGCCCTACGAGCCTCAGAGCACGGTCGTGTTCACACACTGGTATGACGGCTCCATCTTCGACACCCTCCTCCGCCTCCGGCGCGGCGAAGACCTCCCGCACCTCAAGCGCATCACCATCCCCGAAGGCGGCACTGTCGAGCTCTCCTCCGAAGACTTCCTCGACCCGCCCGCCGAAGCCGACCAGCCCCAAGCCGCCGATCCCCGCTAACCTCTCCCCGTGCGACTCCTCGCCATCGATCCCGGTCTCAAGGTCACCGGCTACGCCTGCCTCGAAGCCGCGGGCTCAGCGCGCGATGCCGTCTCGATCGTCGAGGCCGGCTGCTTCCGCTTCAAGGCCGGCGCATCCATCGCCGACCGGCTGCTCGAACTCGATCGCGACCTCGCCGAACTGCTCGAGCGCACCCGTCCCGACGCCGCGTCGGTCGAAGCCCTCTTCAGCCACACCGCCCACCCCCGCGCCGCCATCGTCATGGCCCACGCCCGCGGCGTGATCCTCCTCCGCCTGCGCGAGGCCGGCCTGACCCCCATCGAGCTGCCGCCCAAGACCGTCAAGAAGGCCCTCACCGGCTCCGGCAGCGCGGGTAAGGCCCAGATCCAGCGCGCGGTCCAGGCCGAACTCAAGCTCGCCGAGCCGCCCGAGCCCCACGACATCGCCGACGCCATGGCCATCGGCCTCGCCGGCCTCTGGCGCAGCGCCCCGGGCGCGACCGTCGGCTGAACCCGCCGCGCCGGGCGCGTACACTGCCCCTCCCATGGCCAACAGTCCGAGCACCACCGATCTCCGAGCCCAGGTCCTTATCGTCGAGGACGAAGCCGACCACGCCGACGTCATGGCCGACGCCCTCAAGCGCCCCGGCCACGTCTGCACCATCGTCAACGATGTGCGGTCCGCCATCGAAGAGCTCAAGGGCGGCGCGTTCGACATCGTCGTCACCGACCTGCGCATGCCGAACTCATCCGGCTTCGCCACCGGCGTCGCCGACCCGACCAACCCCGCCAACGTTTCCGGCACCGTCGCCAGCGACGGCGCCGATGCGGGCCTGCGCGTCCTCGACGCCGCCCGCCAGCTCCAGCCCGAGGCCGAGACCATCATGGTCACCGCCCACGGCGATGTCCCGACCGCGCGCGAGGCCTTCAAGCACGGCGTGTTCGACTTCATCGAGAAGCCGCTCGACCTCGCCCTGTTCCGCAGTCTCGTCAACCGGGCCGCCGAGACCGTCCTGCTCCGCCACTACTCCGCCCAGGAGGCCTCCGGCACAGAAGACCTCGTTCAGCACGCCGGCTTCGAGGGCATCATCGCCGGCTCCGAGGCGATGCGCCGCATCCTGAGCACCGTGAAGACCGTCGCTGCGTCGAACCTGCCGGTGCTGATCACCGGCGAATCGGGCACCGGCAAGGAACTGATCGCCAAGGCCATCCACACGAACTCCCAGCGTTCCGGCCAGCGCTTCGTGCCCTTCAACTGCGCCGGCCAGAGCGAATCGCTGCTCGAGAGCGAGCTCTTCGGCCATGTGAAGGGCGCGTACACCGGCGCCGACCGCGACCGCCAGGGCGTGTTTGAATACGCCGACAAGGGCACGCTCTTCCTCGACGAGCTCGGCGACATGCCCCTGCCTATGCAGGCCAAGCTGCTGCGCGTGCTCGAAAACGGCGAGGTCGTGCGCGTCGGCTCGAACGACTCGCGCAAGGTCGATGTTCGTTTCGTCAGCGCAACGAACAAGGACCTCGAGAAGGCCACCAAGGACGGCAGCTTCCGCCAGGACCTGTACTTCCGCATAAAGGGCTCACACATCCACCTGCCGCCGCTGCGCGAGCGCCGCGAGGACATCCCGCGCATCATCCGCCACGCCGCTTCGAAGTTCGCGACAGAACTCGGTCGCAACGCCCCGGCCTTCTCTGACGCCGCCGTGCTCCGCCTCACCGCGTACTCCTGGCCCGGTAACGTCCGCCAGCTGCTCAACGTCGTGCAGAACATGGTCGTCATGGCAGCGGGGGAGTCCGAGGGCAAGGACGTCAGCGTCGATGTGCGCCACGTCCCCGCCGAAGTCCAGAACGAGCCCGAGGGCGACAGCGAACTCACCGGCACCGGCGAAGGCGGCTCGCTGGCCGGCACCAGTCTCGAAGCCCTCGAAAAGCGCGCCATCCGCGAGACGCTCAAACTCACCGGCGGCAACCGCGAGCAGACCGCCAAGCTCCTCGGCATCGGCGAGCGGACGCTTTATCGGAAGCTCAAGGACTACGGCCTGCGCTGAATCGGCGCGTGTCGCCTCCGGACGGAAATCGGACAGTTCACAGCGGTTTTTTCTCTTGCACGCGATACCTCTCGCACGCTAGGTTTGTCGCGGCCGCCGGAGCGTGACGACCACGCGGATCCCGGCGCCGCCCCGAGGAGCCCCGATGATCCTGTTGCCCGTCGCCGTCGATGTCCCGATGCAGCGCTACCCGATCGCGAACTGGGTCATCATGACCATCGCGACGCTGTACAGTTTTTCGTTGTTCTTCGGCAGGGATTATCCGTGGGAGACCGCCGGGTACTGGAAAGACGATCCGATGTTCGGCGCGACGATGTTCCAGTCGATGTTCGCGCATGCCGACATCGTGCACCTCGTCGGAAACATGATCTTCCTCTGGGTCTTCGGTAACGCCGTGAACGCCAAACTGGGCAACCTGCTCTACACGGCCTTCTACCTCGCGTGCGGCATCGTCGCGGCGATCGCGTGGAAGGTCATGGGCACCGGCGAGGTGGCGGTCGGTGCCTCGGGTGCGATCATGGGCGTGGTCGGGGCGCACGTCGTGTTCTTCCCCACCAACACCGTCTCCATCTTCTACTGGATCTACATCCGGGCCGGCACGTTCTCGATCTCCTCGCTGATCGTGGTCGCGATCTATGTCCTGCTCGACCTGCTCGGGCTCATGAACGAGGCCAACGGCACCGCGAACATCGCGCACCTCGGCGGTTTCGCGCTGGGTTTCGCCGTAGTCCTCGGGCTGGTCCTGTCCGGACGCTTTCCGCCGACCCGGTACGAGAAGAACCTGCCTCAGGTCATGGGCATGCACGAATACGACACGAGACCCATGCCGGTCGGCTTCCGGGACTGATCGCGCGGCGTATCATCCCGGCGTGAAAGACGAGACCGGCAAACCAAAGAAGGTCAAGCAGCCCATCGCCTACACGGTGGGGGCGCCGGTCGCCATCGTGCTGTTCGTCTCGCTGCTCATCGGCTCGGTCATCGTCGTGCGGAGCATGACGAACACGGGCGCGCAGCAGCGCGAGCAGGAGCGGGCGGTCGTCGAGGTCCTGCGCACCGAGATGGATCAGGTCTTCCCGCCCGACAACACCGAACTCGCCGGCGTGACCGTCTACGCCGAAGCGGGCATCGATGTGGTCTCCGTCCGGATCCACGGCCTGCTCGATCGGCGACTGCAGGACCGGGCGGTCGAACTGCTCCGCTCAGCGCGGGGCGACGGCGCGTTCGGGAGCGCCATCGTGAAGTTCCATTACCCCGAAGCCCGTCCGGAGGGCATGGACCCGGACTCCG
>Ga0209578_10000745_pt1 | contig 36222 bp, 43 predicted proteins | sample tdAd472_FD_187127 | JGI IMG/M metagenome (GOLD analysis project Ga0209578, IMG submission 187127) | Marine sediment microbial communities from the Atlantic coast under amendment with organic carbon and nitrate - tdAd47.2 (SPAdes)... | ecosystem: Environmental > Aquatic > Marine > Coastal >...
CGCGTTGAGGACGAGCATATCGTTAACCTGCAGCTGGCAGACACGATTTAACCCGTACTTCTGGCGAAGTGTGAGTTGGGGTCCCGATATCGGGACCCCTTTTTTACAGGAGAATCAAGTGGACAAGATTACAGCTGCCAGTATTGCTGAGTCGAAGCCCAGCTTTGTGGTCACCACGGAAGCTGCCGCTACTCTGACTCTTGGCGCGGGTGAAATCGGCATTTTTGTCGGTACCAACGTGAAAGACACCAACAATCAGCGTGTTGTTACAGCGCTTGAGGAATTGGTAGAGCTTCTGCGTGAAAACCAGTTTCCAACCGGTGTCAATGGCCTCAATCTGGCCACCGGCACTCCCCCGGGCAAGACCGGGTATGCTGTTACGGACGTAGCGGCCATCCCTGCTCTAACGGAGGACGAGGTTGTTATCGGCTATGGTAACAGTTTCTATCCGGATGGGAATTCAACCAATCTGTCGGCGTTTTTCAAGTCGCTGATTGAGTTGTTTCAGGAGCGTATCCTGAAACTCAACTAACGCTCACTATAAGGAGAACTCCATGAGAGTCGGAGCAAACGCAAGGCAATTCGCCAGAATTAAGAAGATGCATAAGGAGGGCACTCCTGCAAACATCATCGCCAAGACGATCCAAATGACGGATCAATCCTTGGAGAAGATATTGGCGCATCTGGACGGGCGTGAAGAGAGGCATTTGGCCACGGAGAACAATCCAGAGGTCAACGCAATGCGTCTCCAGAATGCAGAACTGGCTGCACGATTGGCCAAATACGAGGACCCGCAAAGTGGCGAAGCAAAAATCTCGACCGAAGAAATCGATGCTGAAATCCCCGAAGAAGAAGCAGCCGAAGAGGTCGAAGCTGAAGAGGAAGAGTAGCCTCAAGTCCTCTAGGGGGTATTGATGCCTACTCTTACCGATGCGCGTTTTGACGCGCTACGGGTACTTGTACCCGGTGCCCCGCCCACAACTAACGATATGTTGCGGGCGTATCTGTTGGCGAATGGTGGTACGGGCGTTAGCCTTAACGACCTCTGGTATTCGTTCTTCATTGCACAGGGTATAGCCCCGGGCCACCACAATGATATGGCCAAGGCGTTCCTCGTAGCCGAGGGATTTCTGCAACCCCACCTTAACGACGCGTGGCTAGCCTTCTGGTTGGCCGGTGGCGTTCCAAGTGGTGGTGGCGGCGCAGGGTTTGTTACCCTCCGCTCAGTGGGTCCGACCTACGAATCCCCAACCGGTGCTGGCCCGACCTTGTTGGGCTTCCCGGCTGGTCGTCAAGTTGGCGATCTACTAGTGGTCAATGCTATCGGTACGTTCTTTACAGCAGCGGCACACCCAACTGAGAATCCGGGGCCATGGGCCACAAGTATTGCTGATGGTAACCATGTAATCGCATGGCGTATTGCTACCGGCGATGCGAATGATAATTTCACCATGGCGGCCTTATCAGGCACATCGGCAGCCCTTGCGGTTATGTCGGCATTTGATTTGTCGGCAGGACCGTATACATCAGTGGCTCTTGCTGCTGGCGGCTTCTTGGCGAACAATGACTCAGGCGGCGGCACAGCATGGCCAACTTCAGGGTTTGCACAGTATAACAACGATCAGTCGTTGAGTATCGTACATTCGTTGAAGTCTACCAATGTAGTAATACCAGCTACCGGCGTTACCGACAACTATGACGCGGTTGTGGCCGCACTACCCAACACCACTGAATCTGGTGTTATTGCGTTGGGTGCCTTTGATGGGCTATCCGGTAACCCGGGCGGTACTCGGTCAAGTTGGTATTGTGTTAACTATCACGTGGCGGATGCTAATCCTGCCGAGGCAACGGGCTTCGGTACAGACCAGACGGAAATCCCAGAGTCTTCGGGCTTTGAGGTTGTTAGCTACTATGGCACGAGGTTGAGGATTACCCTGTAATGCCACGACCATCGCCCATACAAGATTCCTTCCAATCCGGATTTATCGGCAAGCGTATCCGAGGACGGGTTTCGAGCAACGCGTACAAGACCGGTCTAGCCGAGGCCTTGAACTGGCAACCTCTTGTACAGGGACCCATCCGGTTGCGCCAAGGTTCGAAATTCATCGAGGCGGTGGACCCCGATAATTGGCCATCAGGTCAGGCCGGGGTTCAAGGCATCCGGGCATTTACGTTCCAACGCGGGTTGGATGAGGATGTTATCGTCGAGGTTGGCGATACCGACATTGTTGTACGCAACTCGGTCACGGGTGAGGTAATCACAGGCGGTAATACCGGTAACTTGGTATCCGATCCCCTGTTCGATAACGTGACCAGCGCCCCGGTGCAAAGCTCTGAATGGGATACCGTTGAAACGGAGTATACTGCAGGTACTGACCCGGGCATACCCCAAGATGATACCTGCTCAGGCTCGATTGCCACAATCTACAACGGTGCAAATGGTATCCTGTTGTTCGGGCATCTGCACAATAGCCCCGGTGGTTGGCGTGGCCCGTCAATCGGAAACACGGCTGTTGGCATTATCACCCTCCCGGCAGGGTCGGAATTATTGGTCAATGAATTCAAGTTTACCTACAATCAACGCATCTACAATGACGAAGAGTCAGTATTAGGCGGTGCGCCGTGGTCAGACCCGGTTATCCGAGTAAACATCGGCACGACCAAGGGTGCGTCTAACGTATTCACCACAGATATTCCAATTGGTCCATTCACCACCGATAACGAGGTTACGATTAACTTCACCCCGGGTGGTGGTAATAACTCACTGTACTTTACCATAGGGTACGCATGGCCGAATGCGTCACCGTTCTTGGACATCACCACGGTTGGCTGTCATGACGACGTTATGCAGCTGCAACTTGGCAGAGGCGATCCGATTAGTTGGATTGCCCCTCTCGCAGGTGGGTCCGGTTCAGCAGTTGAGTTTGTATCGCCTTATTCGGCGGACCAATTGGAATGTCTCCAGTTTGCTATGGACCCGGGTGAGGCAGTTATGTACTTCTTCCACCCGGAAGTGGAAACAATGCGTCTCCGCCTTGCCAATGGCGAGTGGACGTTTGAGGCGTTGTCAACGATTACACTACCTTCGGTATATGTGGCACCTACCCCCAATGTTTGGGTAGCGGGCAATTTCCCGAGTTGCGGTGCAATTCACGAGGGTCGACTCTGGTTGGGGGCTACGCCCAATGAGCCTGCTACACTGTGGGCTTCGCGTTCGGGCAACTATCAAGATTTCAATGGTGCTGCCCCAGCGTCCAAGGACGACCCACTATTGTTTCCGTTGTCGTCGTCTGGTAATGTCCAGACCCTCACTAGTCGTAAGGAATTGGTGGTCAACACCGATATCTCGGAGGTTGTAGGCAATTCGGTACAGGGCGTAATCGCCCATGACGACTTCGCATTCCCGAAACAAACGGATTGGGGGTCAACTTGCGTACAACCAGTAGTAATTGGCCGGGACATGGTTTACACGTCCAACAGCCGGACAAGGCTGCGGACGTTCAACGACGAAGGTGGCACAAATTACGGTTGGGATGGCAACGAACTGAGCCTGTTGGCCCAAGAGCTATTCGGGAGTCCAGTACGTCGAATGGTCTTCCTCGACGAACCGGCCTATCAAGCATGTTTCCTGTTGGCTGATGGCACTATGGCTATGGCAACGTTCTTCTACCCAGAGAACGTTATTGGCTGGTGGAAGTACGTCACCGCGTATAATGGTAATCGTACCTATGGGGACGACACCCAACCGGGTCTACTTAACCAGCAGGACAACGTTAACCAGCCGACAAATCAGATCATGGACATCACCAAGATCAATACGTCCGCTGGGGCTAAGCTATGGATGATTGTTAATCGTACCGGCTTCGCGGGTACGCAGAAGGTAGGCCATGAAGTGTTGGCCTTTGACGACCCGATGGCCCCACCAGTTGCGCTGGATTCATGGTCAGAACGTACACCCTATGACGTGTTCTTGGATGGAATCCTGCGGTACGACGATGTTGACGAACTGACAGATCAGAGCGTTAACACGATCGTTAAGCATGTGGACCCATTGGAAGGCACAGTAACCTATACAGTACACCCCAATACTACCGTTATTGCTGGGTTTTCAAGTCCCCTCGAGAATTGGGTGGAGAGTGGGGACACTGTGTATGTCGGCCTATTCTATGACAATGAATTTGAACTGTTGCCGTACGAGGGTTCATCTGCCCGGGGAACGGCACAGGTGCAGAAGCGTCGTTGGAACGAGGTCGTTTTGCGGTTGAATAACTCCGCTATACCCTTGGTCAATGACGAGGTACCGCAAGATCGCACCCCGGCCAGCCCAATGGGAACCGGTGAACCGATCGTGACAAGCGATGTGGAGTACACGGAACTTGGCTCGGATGATCAGGGCCAATTGAACATCAAGCAGGATAGGCCACTACAATCAGAGGTACTGGCCATATTTGGCAAGCTGAGGGGAAGTGAAATCTAATGGCCACAGAAACAGAAATTGCTAATCTGGCCCTGACGTGGCTTGGGCAGCGGTTGATCAACTCGTTGAACGATAACCAGAACGAGGCTAAGATCATGAAAGCCAACTACCCGTTTGCGCGGGATAAAGTGCTGGCTGAGCATGCTTGGACGTTCGCTCTTCGTCGTGAGACACTGGCCCCATTAGCGGCACTCCCGGCATTCGGTGGTGGCAGACAATTCCTCATACCCAATGATGTATTACGGGTATTCAGGGTATACCGCCCCAACGTTGCGTCGCAATCTGGTACGTTCCAGAACGCGCCCGGGTGGGTCCGTGAAGGTAATCACATTATTGCCAATCAGGATCAAATCTGGTGCCACTTCATCTTCCGGCAGACGAATACAACTTTCTTCTCTGTGCCATTTGCTCAGGCGATCGCGGCCAAGTTGGCCACGGATACCTGCATTGCACTGACGGAGAACCTAAAGCTGTTCGACAAGATGGACGTGTTGTACGGTGACAAATTGCAGGAAGCTACGGCTTCTGACGGATCACAGGGCAGAACAGAGGTCATGAGAAGTAACAGGCTGACGGGAGCGAGGACAAGATAATGGGTGCATTAGCGGCATGGGCTGGCATCATGAACTTTGGAATTGGTAATTCCATGAGTGACGAGCAACGCCGAATTGACAAAGAACGAATCGATCTTCAATATAAGGACAACCTTGAGAAGATTCGTCGTCGTGCGTTTACGCAGGAACAGACCAAAGGTGCTGCCAAAGCGCTTAGCGAAACTGCTGGCGTTCGCCACACCCCTAGCTCAACTCCTCAGGGTTACATGAACGTAATGACATCCGAGTTCAAGAAAGAACTAACTTGGATGAAGCACTATGCTGTAACGGCCAGAAGGCTCGGATTGCAGCAATCTGCCTTGGAGCGCAAGGGCAGGCAGATGGACTTGGTTAAAGATAGCATCAATTTGGGTGCTTCGATTTATGGGATGGGCTAGTGGCTAAACTACCGGGAATAGTGCAACAGCCAGTAGGCGAGTATGCCCTAGGCAATATCCCGCAGCCTGATAAGGCTAAGCTGGGTAGGCAAACGGCTGGAGCTTTTGGCGCGGCTGTGGGCCTATTTGCCTCGATCATGAATGAAAAACTTGTGTCTGAGGTCGATGAAGCCACCGGCCAAGCAGCCAAGGAAATCAGTGAGCTTAAAGCTATTCTGGTTAACGAGAACACTGTCGACGCTGATTGGGTCGGAGACGACGCCTTAGGTGAGATACAAATCTCTACTACCGAAAATGGCGAAAGAGAAGTAACCACCGACATCAAGATGTTTACGCATGATGTTGCGGACGAACTGTGGGAAAATCGGACTAAGGAGATTATTGACCATTACGCTGGCACTATCACTTCTGCCAAAGCCAAGGAGAAGTTCATTGGCGAAATGAATGAGCGTTATGTCGCTCCGGGGACAGGGCAGATTGCCGCCGCCAACATTGTGCGCAGCAGGGCTTATTCTCAGGCGCAAGCTGAGCGCGCTATAGAGGAAACGCTCGCGAGCGACGCGCCCACGGAAGTAAGAGAATCACAAGCTCGGGAGATTCTGTCCCGTCAAGTTCTCCTTGGTGCGGACCCGGTTTGGGCCGAGAAGCAACTCGCCGCTCTTGGGCCATCGATCGACCAGATGGATGTACATAATGCCATCCTCGACGCTCAAAGTGCCGACGAAATTGACCAAATTGAGGAGGACATGTGGACCGATGGTAATCGCATGTCCCCGGAACAAATGCGCACTATGTCGTCCCAGATGGACGCAAGGCGCAGGGATTACTTGGCCGAGGACAGGATTCGGCAGGACACCAATGCTGACAGTATGTTCATGGACTACCATAATCCCGATGTGGACGTGAATGAAATGGACGTGGCCAGAGCCGTTCAGTCGCAGCAGATTACCCGCGAAGCCGGGTGGACCTTTATCAACTCGTTGAACAAGGGTGGTACTACAAGAGCCAGCGACCAGTGGACGCTAAGCCGGTACCGGGGCGAAATACAGCGGCTGCAGTACACGGGTGGCCGGGACAATCTCCGGGTAACGGACAAAGCCAAGCTGCTGAAGCTTATCATCACCCGTGGGTCCATGGGCCTAACACCCCAAGGCACACCCACTGGCGTACCGCCACAAATCACCGGTCAGGATGCGTTTACCCTGAGTGCAGAGGTCGATAGGGCAGTTAAGCTAGCGGTGGAGAACGAAGAGTACAAGAACGCTTTCCAGAACGTCTTACTCTGGACCCGATCCAAGCTTGACTTTGAGGGTCAGATCGTCACAGCATTTGGCGGCGACCAGAATCAGGTTGATGCGGCGGTCGCGTTCAAGAACGCACTGGACAATTACATGGACTCGTACGGTGTTGATGCCAAGCCGGTCGATTTCTTCGAAGCCAACAAGGATGCATATGACCCACGGAATTTCGTGAATGGGGTCAACGGTGCCTTCTTGCAGAATGTACCTGCTGCCAAGCCGTTCATGAACCAAGTCTCTGCTAGAGAGCTTGAGTTTACTCAGGCGCAGCAGGAGAATTTCGTTCTGTGGTTGAACGACAACGCGGAGTCGATGGGAGCAGCAAGGTACAACGAAGTGTCGTCCTTATTCGACCAGTATTACCGGGGTAGGGGCATTGCCCCAGCTGGCGGTGCACTTATGCTGGAACCGGACGATCCCCTATACAGACAATTCCAACAGGCAATACCAAATGAGTAGTGCTGGCGATCGGGTACAAGAAGAGGCACGGCAAATACGTCGTGCTAGGCTTGAGGCTGCTGGCCTTGCGGAGCAGTATGACTTGTGGAAGGAGGCCTTGCCCCCGGATACAAGCGACGGTGACGCTTATAACCTATTCATTCAGTCTCAGGTAACTGAGGAGGCCGCTCAACAGGGGCGTGTCTCCGTGTCCACGGGCGGCGAGGAAGGCGTACCCGATATAGAGGTACCGACCCCCGGTCCCGATGCCGAGGAAGGTGGTCCCGATGCGCCCGGAGATACATCGGAAGGCGGGGGCGATGGCCCGACTCTCTCGGACCTTATAGCACCCCCTCAGGACCCAACTGCTCTGAAGTTAGTTGAGGGCATGTGGGTACCACCGGAAGAGGCTGCTGCCGAGAATTACGAAGAGCCTTCCACCTACCAGATGTCCCGCTCCAAGGAGTGGATAGACAATGCCCGTGTCGTGCACGATTTCCTGAACAAGGATAGCATATGGAATGCCCCGCAGTATGAGGGTACCGGAATGCGCCCAGACCCACTTACCGACGAAGAGCTTGGTGAGTGGGCGCGCAATGAGCTATCCGGGTTCAATTGGAACGTGATGAACACGATGCAATGGGCACAGAGGCTTACGGGTGAGGATGCAGACCCCAAGGTGGCCCTAGCCTTCCTGAACCTGTCCAATATGTATGACCATTCGGACGGGTCGGCAATGGACTTTGCGGGTGCGTTGGGTGAGATTGCCACTGACCCCACTACTTACCTCGGACTTGGGGTTGGTAGCGTTGTGGCCAAGGGTGCATCCAAGACCGTAGCCAAGACCGGCCTCAAGAAATGGCTGCAGGGCGCAATCATCGGCGCAACGGCTGGCGCTATTGAAGGTGGTGCTATTGCCGGTGGGTTTGACCTTACTGTGCAGAATGTTGAGCAGGAAGCCGGGGCTAGGGAGGACATTGACTACGGCAGGGCTGGTATAGCAACTGGCATGGGTGTAGGATTAGGTACACTCCTTGGCGGAGCCGGTGGTGCTTGGGCTGGCCGAAAGGCGGATAAGCTTCTTCAGGCCATTAATGATTACAAGGCCGAGATTAAGGCCCGGGACGTTTTCCTTGACGAAAGAACCGGGCAGGAACTTGGTGAGAAAGAATTGATGCAAATGCTCGAAGCTTCCAGCAGGGCAACGGAAGGTACGGGTAAGAGGGACCTTGATGCCCAGATAGCTATGCGCATTCTGGGCGACGATGGTAAGATTCCCCGGCTGGAAGATGGCAGCATGGACTTCAAGAAGATGATCAAGATCATCGAAGATGTCAATGCCGAGAATGCTGCGTACGAATTGGCCCAGCGAAAAAAGGCGGCTGAAAGGTACTTCACCGGCCAAGACCCGAATACCATCAGGACAATCGAGCAGGGTGGATACAAAATCACCCTTGGCGAGCAGGGTGACCTGCTATTTGATCTGGCGGGATTGAACGATGCCCAGATCAGCAAGATTCAAGATGCGGCTGACGCAGCCGGGGTAAAGGTCGAGGGCGATGCCTTCCCTAATGCCCCGGACGATCAGATTGATATATCTGAGTACATTGTTGTCCGTGGCGGCAACGAAGAAATGGCTGCATTTGCCGATACGCTGACCGGGAACGTACTAACTTTCCCGGAGCCAAAAGCCGGTAAGCCAGCAGCTCAAGCAGCCGACAGGCTCCAAATCTCCGATCCAGAAACGCAGAAGTTGGCCCAAAAGGTCTACGAAATGCAGGAACTGGAGAAGGGCGATATTGTCATTCGCACTGAGGGTCGCCCGGGAAGTCGAGTCGTGGACAAGATGGGCGATCACCACGAGATAGTGGGTCGTACCAAGAATGGCTGGTATAAGCTACGTAACCAGCTTGGCCAAGAGTCGAACGTTCGGCGCAAGGACTTCGAAGTCGTCGACAAGGCTCCGGCCCCACGCAAAGCTGGCCCGATGGAGTTGGACCCGTTTGGCAGTACTGCCGCTAAGATCATTGAAATGAACGAGCGGGCGTTGGACCCTGCCCATAGGCTGCAGAAGGTTGAGACGACCCACAAAGAGCAGCAGGCTCTGGCCGAAAGTCTCGAAGAGATTGGCATTACTCCTCTGATCAATAAGCCGATCTACAGCGGTTGGGCACCACACGAATTGCTCGCACTCCGGAACATCTACGAGAAGCAGGCAAATGGTATAATGGACATGGCTAGACAGCTAGAGTCCAAGTTGCGGAACGAGGGTCGGCTACTTGATAGTGATCTGGCGCGGTTCAATAACGCCCACTCCATATTTGTTGCCACCCGGGACACGTTTTACGGCGTATCGGGTAACGCTGCCCGTCAGCTGAACATCCTGCGATCTAAGCCTGTTAGTGGGGTGTATGACTTTAATCAGTCCCTGATGGACTCTATTGGTATACAGGGTGGCCGTGCCAACACGGAGCGGGCCATTACCATGATGTCCGAGTTCGCTGCACAACGGCATACCCGGGGTAAGAAAGGACAGGTTGAGACCCTTACTAACCTTAGTAAGAGCATATGGGGCAATCCGACAGGGGCGATGTTACTGAACATTCGGTATAACATGATGCTGTCGAGTTGGCGTACCCATGCGTTCAACTTTATCGGTAACTCCGCTTCGGGTGTATACCAGCACTTGATGGTTAGCCCGGTGAAGATGGGCATCAACAATTTCCAGTACGCCCGTGAATTGGCGTGGGAACAGTTGATGAAGCCCTTCCCTGAGAAGGTAAGGAATCGGTATGGGGCTGCACCCGACCCGGCTGACCGTATAACGAGGCAACAGCTGGTTGCTGAATGGCGGGGCCACTATTCCGGTGCACGTGACAGTTGGATGTTGGCCAAAGAAATTTTGATGGGCCGCGATATCGGTGAGGGTAAGGTCTGGAACGAACTCGGCCTACGGTATAATGTGATCAACGTACCCGAGACTCGTCTTGGCAAGACGCTAACCACCCCGGTGCGGGCACTTGAGGCGGGTGATGCCTTCTTCAAGAATCAGTACTATAATTCCAAGATACACGAACTGGCCAGTATCAAGGCTCGGTACGACGAAGTACATGCTGGCAAGGACTACCAAGAACGGTATCAGCATTACGTCGATAATCCCGCTGAAATGGGTGGGCAAGCTGAGCGTGTAGCCCGGGAATTTGCGCAGAAGCAGACCTACACCAATGACCCCAACATATACGGGGGTATATTGTCTACGCTGGCGGAATCTGCGGCCAAGATGCAGAACAAGCATCTATCGGTTAACATGATCATCCCATTTGTACGTACCCCGGCGAACTTGCTGAGCTACTCGATGGAAATGATCGGTGTGCAACAGGCACTGACCCCATCCAAAACCTACCACTCCATTATGAACGGTACGGCGCAGGAAAGTCAGGAGGCTCTGGCCCGTCTTACCATCGCTGCAGGGCTGTGGTTGGTCGTGGCGGAAATGCACCAGAACGGTCAAATTACGGGCACTGGCCCGACCAACTGGGAAGAACGCAAGGTGTGGGAAGCCGCAGGATGGCAGCCAAACTCTGTCATGATCCACGGCAATTGGGTGGCAATGGACCGCGCAGCCCCGGCTGGGCAATCCCTGTCCACCATAGCATCGGTATTTGACTACTATGCTATGACCCAGCAGCAGGATAAACCTGCTATGGAGTGGGTCGGCGCAGGTCTATTGTATACTGCCGATATGATCCTTGACGAGTCCTACTTGTCAACGGCCATGGACGTAGTAACTGCCATATCGTCGAAGGAAGAGGCCCGAATCCGATCGGCTTCGTCCAGTATGATTACCTCGGTATTCGTACCCAATCTTCTGCGTGACTTGCGTCGCCCAGCGGATGAATTGCAGCGTAGCACTACCAGTGTCAATCTACTGGACCAGATGCACAAGCAGATGATGAATGCGACCCCTAATTTCCTCGATGTCGGACTTGGCAGTTCGGAAGATTTGCCGCCCTCACGCGATTGGAAGGCAGACCCTAAGGATTACTTTGGTAATGCCTACGTTCGGGCACTACTCCCGTTCAATGTCAAGGACCCCAGTGATAACGACCCGGCATCAATGGCTCTGGCCTACTCAAGAATTCCGGTATCCGTACCCAACAAGACCATAGCATGGCCTAGGGGTCAAGGGGATGCAATCGATCTGTTTGCTATGGACAATGGCCAAGGGTATGTTTACGACGAATACCAGAAGCTAATGGGCAAGAACCGCAAATTTGCGGTAGATACCCTAATGGGCACTGACTATTGGCGTTCGCTGGTGGAAAATGGCCAGATTGGCCCCGGCTCGGACGGTGATTTTGCTTTACGACAGGCGCTCGGTATGGGAAGCAAGTTCGGTAGGCTGGAAATGCTGAACTTCCTGATCGAACACAGTGGAGAGAATAACACCTACAAGCGCATAGGGCCGGATGGTACGGAAGTGCCATACCTTATCCAGCACCCCGTCAGTGTTGACACATATATCCAGTTGCGAGAGGCTGTCCGCAGGGAAGGCTACGAGCTAACTGAGGAAGAGAAACAGTACATGATCAAGAAGCCCGTCGAAGGTCCGGAGTTCTTTAAACCATGACAGTCCAAGATACTACACCTAGCGTTACCCACGTAGGTACAGGTGCGCAAGTATCCTTCCCGTTCACTTTCCGGGCGGACGATGTTGCGTGGCTGACGGTCGATTTCCTTACGAACTTCGACCAGTTCATCCTCAACGCCGATCAGGACAACAACCCGGGCGGTACAGCAGAATACACCGTGGCTCCGCCCCTTGCGCAGGAACTGACGATTGCCCGGGATACGGCCAATACTCAGGAACTGGACTACACAAGATATGACCCATTTGACTCGGAATCGCATGAAGACGCTCTCGACAAGCTCACCATGCAGATTCAGGATATCCAGTATTTTGTAACCACGGGCTGGCAGCAGGATTTCGACGATCTGGACAACGTTGACTTCGCGACGAAAGTCGACGGGTCGATGATCTATTGGGATGATGGGGCTGGCAATTGGGTAGACACCGCTGCACAGGTAAGGTATCTGGGCGGCACGTTCCGTGTTGATGCCCCGTCGTCGTTTGTCGGTAATGTTTCCTTTGAGGCGAATGCGTCCAGCATTAGTGGCAACTTCTTCCGGTTCCTGAATGCCAGTAACCTGCGCTGGGCGGACCTTGCTACCACCAGCCTGACTGACTTCGACATTACTACCCCCAACTTGGCCAATGCCCGGTTCATCGGGTTTACTGGCCGTGTTATGCAGGACGCGGAGACACTTGCATATGTAAGTGAAATCCCGGTCGTGATAAGCGACCACACCCTCTTATCCAACATAGGAGTAAATACCCATGTTCAAATCGATACTCACATCGCGGACGGGACAATACATTTTAGTGAAGCCAGCATCGATCATACGGCAATTGCTAACATCGGGATTAACTCCCACGGTGTTATTGATTCTCATATTGCTGATGCAACTGTCCATTTTGTCCAGACTGCGATTGATCATACAGTCATTGCCAACGTAGGTGTCAACACCCACGCACAAATCGACGCGGCCATCGTCACGTTTAACTCGCATATTGCGGATGCCTCTATCCACTTTGCAGATGCTCCAGCTGACGGGAACGATTATGCCCGTCGAAACAACCTCTGGAACCAAGTCTTCTCCGGAGTTACGGACCACACGGCGTTAACCAGCATTGGGGTAAATACCCACGTTCAGATTGATGCGCATATTGTGGACGCTACGATCCACTTTGCTGACGCTCCTGCGGACGCAACGTCGTACGTAAGGAACAACAATCTGTGGGTCCCTGAAACCCCGGGCGGTGTAACAGACCACGGGGCGCTAACCGGTCTTGCGGACGATGATCACCCGCAGTATTACAACGGTACTCTGGTCTGGACGGGCAACCTGCAACTGGGCGGGTTCAGTTTGGAAGAGTGCAACGAGTTTGATAATCTGTCCGGCATTTACAACTTCTCTACCGTTGGCCCGGGCGACCCGACCAACCCAGATATCGTTGAGGGCTACATACGGATTCGCTCCGCTGACTTCAACGACTATGCCAGCATAGGCTTCCCCAACGACGAACGGCTTGAGATCATCAACCGTGCACATGGCGGACAACTTGCACTACGTGGGGAAAACTCTGGCGGCACATTACAGTACCTATTCCGCGCCAATCCAGACTTAGGTGTAATGACCTATTGGAATGGGCTACAGGTTACTGAAACGGTGGACCCTGTAATTCAGGGCGGACTACTGGTCGACAACCAGCTAACCGGCACCGGACTTGAGCGGGTACTGACCCAAAGCGATCTAAACTTCGGTATTACCGGATTTGGTATATGGCGCTATCGCGTTGCGACTGATGCTTTCCCGGCAGCGGGGCGGTTGCAATTCAATAACGCTGACCCAGCGCTGGCGACGAACTTGTACGTTAATGAGATTAACGACAACAGCGCGGACATGACCAACTTCCTCGACCTATTGGCCGATGGGGACGTAATCTATCTACAGGTTACGGACACATCTGGCCAGAATGTCGTAGTAGAGATTGGTATACCGGTCAAGAACGCGGACGTTTATACGTTCCCGATCGCATCGGTTAACACACAAGGAACACCCTTCACTAACAATGCCTCGATGGCGTTTGTTGCATCCATTGGCGCGGGGGCAGGTGGTACTAATGATCACTTGCTCCTGATCAACATTGGAGTGAATACCCATGCGCAGATTGATACACATATTGCAGATTCGACTGTCCATTTTCTGGAAGCATCAATCGACCATACGGCGATTTCGAATATTGGTGTCAATAGCCACGCTGCTATTGATACTCACATTGCTGACGGTACAATTCATTTCACCGAAGGCAGCATAGACCATGGGAGCATTGCCGGTCTAGCAGACGACGACCACACCCAATACGTCCTAGACGGAGTGGGTCGGGCTGGCATACAAGATATCATTGGCGGATTGGCAGCGAACGATGTAATGTCGCTCGAGGCAACTTCCGATCCAGCCCGGGGTACGATCCTTACGAACTCGGCTGTTCGATCTACTTTTGATTGGACCAGTGGTACGGCTAATGCAGCCTTCCAGTGGAATCCTACGATTGCGGCATCCGGGGGCATCATTACCGCCTTCATGGACTTGGCGGCGAACATCACCGTCAATAATGCCCTATTTATCCTGTCGGCGCTCGATACCCACAACGTTCTGGAATGGACGGTTAACCCGGGATTTGCGGTCACAACCACCTTCTTTGGTCGGGACACATTCTTAACGACGACTGCCGGTATTGCCCCGGCTCAGTGCTTCGTTTACGCCGCGCAGCATGCTTATCAGAACAATGGCGGTGGGGCCGTAACCGTCACCAACTATCGTGCCCTGAGCTTTGCCCCGATCCTTCGGGCGGTGGGCGGCGGCGATAATCTACGGATTAACAACATAAACGGCCTCACAGTGGGTCCGCTTTGGAATACCAATAACGCGGGAGCCACAGCCGATTTTGGAACCATCCGTGGCGTCCACATGCTTAACCCGGCACAGGCTCTATTTGGCCAATCGCTGGGAACGGAAGAGTGCGACAACATCATCGGCCTTGACTATAACAATATGACCCTCAGCACCAGTGGTGTAAGGGCAGTAGTCCGGTCGTCGTTAACCAACTCTGCAAGCAACTGGCTGATCCAGAACTTGGGCGGGGCTGACTCCGACTTCGGGGCTGGTGATATCCTGTTCAACGATTCAGCCGGTACTAGGTATGGTGACTCAAGCGATGTTTTCCTGTTCTACAACTCGGCACAGGCGGCACTTGCGTTCAGTTCATTCTTCGGGGTGACCAGTAACCCACTATACTTGCGACCAGATGCATCCGATGTTTGGGCATTCCAGCAGGACAACGGTGGCGGCGCTGATATTGGGCTACAGTTTAACGTCAATGCCATCGCGTTCGGCGTAACGGTCCCGACCCCTAATTCCAATAACTGGTTTGTCCAGTTTGCCGGTCCTAACCTACGGCAGGTCCAGATTGGAGGCGAGTACTCCGATGTATTGTGGACCGCCAGTGGGTCGATTGATGTTAACGGCCAAGCGGTATCCGACCTACAGGCGTTCAAGATCAACAGCCCTGCGGTCATTCTGAACGGCGGCACGATTAGTGACATATCGAATCTCTTCGTTCAGGCGATGCCTTCGTTCGGGGCTACCCGTACACAGGCTCTCCGGGTTCTAGGTCGCGCCCGGGTCGATGGCAGGATGAACCACGGCAGCGAACAACCTGCACAGCTTACCGCCAGCGTAAACAACTGGCAGCTAGCGGCGAACAACAACCAACGTGCCTACGTTATTCTTACTACTGACGGGTCTGGGCCTTACAACGTTACGGGCATTGACTCGGCCTTTGGATTTGCGCAGATCGGTGAAGTCGTAACGATTTACAACGCATCTGCAGATACCATAACTTTCACCCACTTGGACGTACTCAGCCTCGCAGCCAACCGACTTGATATGGTCGGCGCAGCCGGTGTCGCTGTGGGTCCGAGGGAATCAATACGCTTCTGGTACGACGACCAAGGAAGCGCAACTTGGTTCCACATTCAGGAACAATAGGAGACTTTCATGCCCTTGACAGCGGACCAGCGATCTGATATACTGGCATATCTGGCGGACGAGGCCGAGACAGCCGGTGTTGAAATCGGTATGGAATTTATCCTCGACCACTGGGATAACATCACTAACGCAACACAGATGGAGAGAAAGGCACTCAGAAGAGAAATCCGGATGTTAAGGGACCAACGTCCGATACTTCGTCAGCAGCTTGACGATTTAGTAGCAAGGATAGCGGCAATTGACGCAATTTTAAACCCATAATAAGGAAAATAGCATGAACTATGATATGCAAGCACCCTTGATCGGTTTCAATGGAGATTCGATCAAGAAGTCCGAAACGGACGATTCGCCAGTAACCCTCGGGGAAACTTTATCCATGGCGTGTGTAAACGCGTCCCCTCAGAAGTACGCAGATGGCGAGGCAAAGCTCAAAGTCTACCGTGTCCTCCAGAAGATCGGGGTTAAGGACATTGGGGAAGTTGAGCTTGAGGCAGAGGAAATTACTCTGCTGAAAGCACTAGTTGGTGACATGTACGGTGTTGCCGTGGTTGGCGCTGTCGAGGACCTTCTGGAGCAACGTCACTAAGGATCGGCTATGACAGTCCAAAATACGCCCAGTTTCGTTGAGTATACGGCGGATGGGATACAAACGTCGTTTAACTTTACGTTTAGGGCGGATGATACGTCGTGGGTCATTGTTAACTATCTTGTTAACTTTGATGTCATTACGTTAAATCTTGATCAGGATGCTAGCCCCGGGGGTTCGGTGTCTTACACTGTGCCCCCGCCTGATCAGGAGCTAATCCGGATCGAACGGGCAGTACCCGCCTCGCAAGAGCTGAATTACACCCGGTACGACCCATTCGATTCAGAATCGCACGAGGGTGCGCTTGATAAGCTGACCATGATCCTGCAAGATCAGGTCACTTACATCGATGTGGCGGACATGAATCTGCAAGCCCAGATCGATCAAGAGGTTATTGATCGTGCGGCGGCAGACGTTATCCTGCAAGCGAACATCGATGCAGAAACCGCTGCAAGAATTGCGGGGGATGCCGCCAATGACGCTGCAAGAATTGCAGGGGATGCTGTTAATGCAGCGGCCATTGCAGCCAACAACCTGCTTATCACCACCGGCACTTCCCCGGGTCATACCCACGTAATTGCCGACATCATCGATTATGTTGCTCCCTCGGGTACTGTTCCGGATGGCGTAGCAGAAGGCAACCTTCTCCGCTGGAATAACACCCTAATGGGATGGGAGAATACTCCTTACCTATTCCCTGCCGCTGATGGCGGGGCGGGTGAAGTCCTAACGACCGACGGGTTTGGCAATATCACCTTTGCAGCTGCTGGCGGTGGCGGAACCATAGGTGGGTCCATTGCCAATAACCAGATTGCGGTCGGGTCGGGTGTTGATACCATTGGCGGTAGTGCCGATCTTACAATCGATGGCAACTTCTTCACGATAGCCAATCTTAGTAGTGGCATCCTGTTACGGGATGGGGCATTCCTTCGGATGGCAAGTCCCGCCGACACCGAATTCGCTACCTTCTTGATGGACACCCTTAACATCTTCCGATTGCTTGGATCAGGTGTAGACGAGTGGCACATCCAAGATGGCATACAAATCAGGCTGTTTGATTCTGTTGATACTGATTACGCTGCCATGCAGATCGAGTCTACTACAATGGCCCCGGCAGAGGCTATGGTGTTTACCTCGACCGGCAATATTGAAGTCTTCTCATTTGACAAAGGCATCAATATCGATGGCGGCAGCATCAATATCCCTTCAAGCGCCCGACTCGCCTTCTACCGGTACGGTGATTCGATATCAAGCTACATTCGGGGTGCGTCGGCTAGCAATGACATTGAGTATATTGCAGTTGCCGCTGATCATCTTTTCACCGGAACGGTGGAGTTTGGGGACAGTTACCGTATTCCGCGCCTCCAGTTTTCGATTATAGCCAACTCAGTCACAGTCGATGTCAACCAGACTAACGCCTGTATTATTGATATTGATGATGCGGGAGCCACTGGTAACTTTAACGTTGTGTTGACAGCCCCGGCAGCAGGTACCGGTTACTACATGGAAATGGTCATTGAGTTCCGGCAGGGATCACCAGCTTTTCAACCTATCTGGCCGGGAAGTGTAAGGTGGCCGGGTGGAACAGCCCCAACTCTGTCGACCACGGTTAACGACATAGATGTTGTTCACCTATGGACAGCGGATAACGGTGTTAACTGGCAGGGATCGTCTCAACTGGATTATTCTTAATGCTATTGGCTAAGGGTGGAGCATTTGGCGCAGGTGGGGCGGTTGTCACCGTAAGCGGTGGCACTATAAATGCTTTTGCCTTCATGTCACAAGCAACCGCCGATCTGTGGCTTGAAATCGATGGCACAGTTACGAGGGCACTTAACTTTGGGGTAAGGACCCAACTAGTACCCGCGACTAATTGGGTTCGACCTGTTAGCGCATCCCCCGGTTCTTACCGGTGTCGGTTTACTAACCTTGCCGGGGACGCTTTGAACCTATCGTCGCAAACCGAGAATACGTGGCGCAACGTATCGATAGGCGATTATCAGTGGCGACAGATTGATAACAGCCCGACATTTGGCGGTCAAACTTCGACGTTTACCGTTGAAGTCGACGATGGGTCCACCCTGCAAGACGATGGCATTTATCAACTCTCCGCCGACCGGGAGGACTTCTGATGGCGGTACGGCACGACAATTTAGGGCTAGATGGAACAGGCCAATTTCCGTATGCCGAAATGGACCACGTTCATGCAGGTGATACTTACATCATCCGGGTAACTGCCATACCCCCTTATCGTACCCCAGCAGACGAATTGAACTGCCACGTCGACTGGTTTAACATAACGCAGGCTACACAGGGCCGTTGGGCCAATGTCCTGCTCCCAGCAAAACAAGGCGGAGAGGGAAGGCGCGGACCCATGTTACGCTACTTCAATACCCACATATGAGACACTTACTACTATTAGGGGTCCTGATGTCGGGACCCCTGTTTGCCAGCGGAACTGACATCGAGCAAGAGGTTAAAGTCATAGGCGGGGATACCGTTGTCGACGGGTCTAAAGCCATTGGGTTTGGTCGCAGTTCCTTCGACGTGGATATTAACCAGTGCATGGGGTCTACGGCTTGGGATACCATCCTTGTCGGGAAGCAGAAGCTGGTCCTCAACAAGTGGTGTGCAGCGGAAGTCTACGATGCACGTGGGTTGCACAATGTTGCGGCCCGTCTACGTTGTCAGATACCCGAGATTGCGGACCTATTCGGACCCGGTGAAGACTGCGTATTAGAAAATACTCTCCCGGGCGGGGATGGGGGGATAGCTACCACCGTACCGACCCCCGGTCCCGATGAGCCGGGATACCGTCCCGATGAGGCCGGAGAGGTATCGGAATGCGGGGGTCCGTGCCCGGACGTGGCCAGTATTGTGCAGACCCGGATAGAGCAACACACAGAAGAATACGAAAACCTTGAACAAAGACTCGCCAGAATGGAACGGGGCAATGCGGCGGCGGCAAAGAAGCGCCGTGAGTACGCACAACAGACTATGGAGAAGTTAAGTGACAATGACCCAGAAGAGTAAACAGGTAGCTATGTGGGTCGGAGGTTCCATCATTGGCGGTGGACTAGTCCTTACGATCATAGGCATGGCTGCCCAATTTTGGATCAGCACTGAGGTTAAGGCCCAGCTGGAAGATATACCCGAAATTGTGATCCCCGACACTACCCAATTAACAACCGACGTGGCCGCTATTAAGGCGACGGTCGACGGAATTGACGACAAGGCGGATACCGCCATTGAAAACCAACAAAGATTCGAAGAAATCTTTATGGAGTACCTCCAAAACGAGGCTAACCGATAATGGAACTAAGACTCACCCGGTTCAGTGGGGGCGATGAAGCTACGCTGGGCATCTTACGTGTCAACGGCAAATTCTTCTGCTATACGCTAGAAGATCAGTACAACGTGCCCAAGGTTCCGGGTGAGACCAGAATTCCACCGGGCACATATAAAATAACCCTCCGTGATGAAGGGGGTATGACACAACGCTACGCCAAGAGGTTCGATTTCCACATGGGGATGTTGTGGCTACGGGACGTACCGGATTTTAAATTCGTGTACATTCACACCGGCAACAATGACGACCACTCAGAGGGTTGCATCCTAGTGGGCGATGGCCAAGTACAGAACGTGACCGAGCGTGGGTCTGTCCAAAGTTCAGTGGCAGCTTACACTCGACTGTATGAGGCAATCCTTGGGGCACTCGCCCTTGAGGAAATCTCTATAACGATTGAGGATCAAGATGGGCATACTTAGCAAGATATTCGGCGCTGACGATGCAATCGCCGGGGTGACAGCCGTGGGGAACATCGTCGACAACATTTTCACCAGCAAGGACGAAAAGCTGACCCACCAAGAGGTACGAATGCGGATCGCTCAAGCCCCTGATATGATGCAAGGGGAACTCAACAAAATCGAGGCCCAGCACAGGTCCAGATTTGTGGCGGGGTGGCGACCGTGGATCGGTTGGGTTTGCGGGATGGGGGTACTGAATATGGTACTGATCAACCCGTGGATTCAGTGGATTACGGGTCAACCGGGGCCGGAATTGCCCCACCAAACCATTATGCAACTGACTCTCGGTATGTTAGGTTTGCTTGGAACCATGCGTACTGTCGAGAAGGTTAAGGGTAAGGCGAAATAATGCCATTCAAATCTGCCAAACAGCGGCGGCTAATGTACGCTGCAGCAGCGGGGAAATCCAAGAAGGTTTCGAAGAAAGCGGCCAAGAAGTTTATCTCCCACAGCAAGGGGAAACGCGCCACATCAGGTCGAAGACGTAAGAAGAAATCCCGCTAGAACAATATTCTCCCTGAGTCAATGCTCCCGCAAAATGGGTGGTAAAGGACCCCATGTCCATCGCGTGTAAGACGATGCAGGGGTCCTTACCTTTGATCCAATCCCCGTAAAGAACCTCTGCTAAGGTGTCTGTATCCCGGAAGGTAGTATCAATCCGGAGGGTTCGGGTTCCTCGGCACCACTTGATGTAGGTGACTCCACGATCAAGTAAGTACTCAGGAATTGGATCAGTTCTTCGATGTCTATCTTGTCCTCCCACACCATTATCCCGGCTTCGAGCCAATCGGCAATTCGAGTTGTGTGCACAAGGGCAGGTACGTCCGTACCCGCAACCAGAACGTACCCCCGTTTCTTCCGCACGATAGCTTGTGCCAGCAACCACGGCTGACCTCCAGCTTTAACTCTCTTTCTGAACCATCCGGCCTGTGCAGGGCGGAGTCGAAGTCCCCTCTTTTCACTATTTGAAAATTTGAGTTCAATACGGTTCGTATATCCTCCGATACAATATTCGACATCAGGAGTTCCGACAGCTGTTTCATGACTTTCTATCCTCTCAAAGTGGCCGAAGGGTTTCAGCTTGGGACGTAGATATTTCCACATCTGTGCTTCGCCGCGATTGCTCATATCAAGAAATCCTCAGATAACACCTGCACTTGAACATCAAGCACGGCTTCCCTAATGTTGTCTGGTATCCCCTCACCGCGAATATCCCCATTGAACTGCTCGGCCATTTGCTCATAGACCTGATTAGAGTGGGGGCCGAGCGCATGCAACCAGAGCCAGTACAAATCCGCCATTTTATCGGCCAGCTGGATAATGAGGGATTCATCCTCACTAAGTTCCCGCCCTGTGACTTTCTCATAGAGGTCGTTAAGCTCCCAGCCATTGTCCCTTGCCCTCTTCTTGGTGGGGGTTGGTATGTCCCCAGTGATAATCTCATCAAGATCATGCAGAAGAGCAGCCTTGATAATCTCGTAGTCGTCGACCCCGGCAATCTTGGCGATCGCCCGGGCAATGAACACTACGTCGAACGTATGCTCCGCTAGGCTCTGGGGGCGAACGGTCCGGACTATGTGCCACCGGGTAACCCCCGATGCCCGGAGTATGTCGTTAATCTTCATGTTGTAATACCCCATGTTCAAATTTCCACGTACGACCGATGTTAACGGCCATCTTGTTGTGGATTGCGGTTAGGGGGTCGATACCCGACATTTCGCAGATGTCGAGGGCAAGTATAAGGACATCGGCTATTTCGCCTTCGTCCACTTCGCCATCTTCTTTTAGCGACCTCCATAATTCCGGCACTTCTTCCATCGAAAGCTTCTTGATCGCGTCCGCTGGCGTACGTTCCGGCATGATTGTATTGGCCCACTTCCATATGGCCCGGGTTACCACCCTTAGCTCGTTTACGTTAAAGTCTGTCATATTAACCCTACGTCGTGATACGTGGGTCCAAATCCGACCCACCGTACGTTGCTGAAGTCGTCGATGTGGGCAACAATCTCTGCTACCCGGTCATGTTCGACATAGTTGGCGAAGTTGAGGAAGACTAGATCAGGTTGGCACCACCAACAAGCCTCCTCGATTTGCATCCTACTGTAAGTATAGATGCGGCGAATGCGGTTGGTGACAGTAGTTCTCTCGGGTTCTAGGCCCAACTCCTCCCAAGACAACTCCTCCTGATCCGCATAGCAATCACCACTTGTCCCCCCGACACGGATTGGCAGGGTTCGGCAGGTGCCGATTACCATATCAAGCATCCCGATGGGGATACCCAAATTAGAGAGAAAGGCCGCAGGTCCACAATCGCGGCTGGTGGTGTAGGGATAGAATTGGGTGTTGATCCCCAGACTGTATCCCTGCGACCCTTCTGCAAGTATACCGCTCGATGCCTCCAAGCGGATTATCCATTCTTCGTGACTGGCGACAAGGTACTCCCACTTCGTACCCTTAAGCACCTGTTTGGCCGTGATGGGCTTGTCCCGCCACATCTTATCACACATTGCGGCGGCGGACCCCTGCCTTGTCGAGGCTATGTGGGTCAGGCCTTGCTCGGCTTTAACATGCTCGTCGCTCAAGACCACGGCGTTCGGGTGGATGCGCAATGCCTGATCTGACCGGAGCCAGAGCATTTCCTCCTGCAACCGGCGCAGACTAAACACCGCCCCGGGGCCGATCAACACTTGCTTGATCTTGGACCCACAGAAGCTGGCTGGCAGCACCTTGGTCATGTACTTAACGCCCTGCGCTGTAATGTAGGTATGCCCCGCATTCGGCATATTGGCCGACACTACGGTGTCATAATCCCCGACCTCAGCCAGATACCCGCATATAAGCCCCTTACCGGTCGACCCGAACTGCAGGTCTAATACTAGGTCAACCTTCGGTATCAAACTTGTCATGTGGTGGGACTTTATAGCGCCACTTTCGGACGCCCTTCGTTCTTGGACGGTGCTTAACGAAACCATAACTCTCTACCTTCTTGTAAAAATGGGCTACGCCCTTAGTTCTTATTTTCTTGTTGTCCGCCCAACTATCGAAAGCGTCATACAAGTCCATTCTATCAACATCATCCGGCCAGCCCCCTTGTCCTTCATCGGGGACCCCCAAATCTTGCTTGGCAATGCACCGGTCCATCCATTGGTCAACCGCATCGCCTGTGGATCGGTATATTGCACGTTGTTGCTCGAGGCCTTTCGTCTCGATGGCCTTGGATAGGTTACTGGTGATCTTCCTCGCCAGTAAGTCGTGCATCATAGCTTCATACCCACCCGATTCCATTTGAGTGTAGAGGGCATCGAAGTAGCTCCTCTTATTCGCGTACTTGTCGGAGACTTCCAGTACCAACCATCGTCTTGACTCTGGACCTGCGGGGATAAACCAGTCCTCATTACTGGCCACAGCAAGCCGCGCCCTATTGTCATACATGAAACTGTCCACGCCCTTTCGCTCACAAACGAGCTGTTTCTCCGTAACCATGGACTTAAGGATACCTGCTGTTGATCTGCTTCCACCGTAAACTACCTCGTCTGCGAATACCAATAGCCCGTCCATTAGGTGGTAGTTGAAGTTACCAGTCAAATGTCGGTCATTGGTCACGTGTTTATAGTGCTGCTTGCCCATGATCTTACCGACCATTTCGCAGAAGGTGCCCTTGCCGGTACCTTCCTTGCCATGCATCACTATTGCAGTACCCTTCGGATTCATCGGGTCCTGCAAGATATCGGCCACCCAATCGAGGACAAAGCAATTTAGCTCTTCGTCGCCCCCGCACAAGATGTCCTTGATGTGATTCTCGAACATGGTCCAATCCCCCTCCTTAGGATTGACCCCCCAGCCCTGCCACATGTTGACGTATCCATCGTGCCAGAACTGCTCATTGGGGAAGAAGCCCATGCCCATAATGCACTCCCGGCGCATTGGGTGGCCCATCCAAATGTCGGCCTCAGTGGTTCGCTTCTTGGCGTTGGGGATTGTGATCGTTCGGTTGTACATCAGGGTGTTGAAGTCCTGTGTCCCCATTATGTGAATTCCACCCCGTTCGTCCCGGTGCACAATCCGGACCTTGCCCCCGGTCAGCAGGATGGCATTGTCCTCATTCATCTTGTTTACTAGCTCTTCAAAGTCACCCGTTCTAGCCGGATCAGCAGTTGTGTCGTATCCGCCCTGTTTCGCGAAATAGATAAGCGACCCCATTCGAATGGTTCCTCCGGGATTGAACCCAGTCCAGCGCTTTTCGCATTCGCCCTGTACATAACGCTCACCATTAGCAGACCACGTGTCCCAAAGTTGGAGTCCATCTGGGTCAGGGTGTTGACTGTTGATCGCTTGTCCCACAAATAGCCATTCTTCGTACGATAGAATGTCGGGGTCAACATGGTCCAGCATGGCTGCAACTTGATGCAGCTCGTATTTCCACTCTTCATCTTGTTCTCCGACCTCCTCGTTACCCCGCCCCGGTTTGGACGACCATGGGACCCCAAGCGCGTCGCTGATCCACTGTGGGGTTTCAGGTATCTCCCCGCCCTCAACCCAACTATAGTCCCCGTCTTCTGTGCGCGAGGGCCATGCTACGACGTGCGATCGGGGGCTACCGTCGCCCCCGCGTGTGTCCACGCCGCGAGCCAGCTTCCCGGAGGAAGAGGTCAGGTTGCCCCGCCAGCGGAGGACTAAGTGTCGGCCCCCGGTCGGGGTCTTGGCCACCGGGCATCCTAGCTCCCGGCCTTCCCGGAACGCCTCCCAATTCTCGATCCCGTTCTCGCGCCCGTGTAAGTCGAGGTCAATCACAAAAAGCTCTTGACCACAGACCAGCCCAATATTCCACCCCCGGTACCGACCTTTCTCCCCAAACCACTTGTCCATGGTCTTCGGCTTGGTCGATCCGGAAAAATAGTTAACGCCCGTCTTCTTCTCGGGCAAAATCTTGCTGTTCGCTCTTAGGGGTACTACCGGTATTCCTTGCTCAGCATACAGTCTTGCGGCCATGTGCATCTTCGTTTCGAAGTCTTCTATCCGATCAATATCCCTAATGTCCTGCAGAGGCAGTAACATTATCTATCCCCTCATTTTTCAAGGCAGCCCACCAGTTCCGCCCTACTCCGTTGAAATCTAACAGCAACGGGACACCCAAAAACTCCCGCTCAACTGCTCCCTTTACGTCGCCCAGCAGGTCCTCAACGTGATCAACGTCGACCGACATGCTGTAACTATCGTGTGTGTTAAGGACTATTCGTCCTCGTCCATCCAAAGCCTCGTCAATAATGCACCAATTCTCTTTGTTGATATCAGCACTAGTGGCTTGGATGAGGATGCCGGATGCCTTGTAACTTTTATATCGCTTAGGAAAGCGGATATGCCTTCCAAATTTTGTCCGAAGATAGCCGCGCTTTTCTGCAATCTTTCGAGCCGTTTCAGCGAGCTTTCTAACTCCCCGGACTTTGCTATGGTACAAATCGATAATTCGATATGCATCGTTACCTGCTCGTTGGTACTTGATTTCGTCTCCCCATTCGTCGGTGAACTTGGCATCTTCGGTCTCCATGCCCATCTTTTGGGCTGTTGCACCAGCACCCTGAGAGAAGATCATGCTTAGATTGAGTTGCTTGGCGTTAGGTTGGCCCCCGTACTCTGCGTTACGGATCAGGCCGGTTAGGTCAGCCACCATTTGGTGGAAGTCCAATGTTGGATTCTTCTGGTACATTCGCACCAGATAATCGTTGTACATGCCGACTAATGCAGCGAAGACTCGTACTTCGAAAGAGGCAAGGTCATAATCGAGCCAGACCTGCCCATCATCCGGGAGAAAGCAAGGTTTAACGATTGCTGCCGTGACCTTATCGCGACTAGGGATTTGCTGCATGGCTGGTTCGACGTAAGATAGTCGACCCCATTTGGTCCCACCAGTTTCGCGAACTGTTTGATTGATAGTTGGATAAACTCGGTCTCCGATTGCATGCTCCAAGATGTGCTTCGCCAGAAACGTGTCCCGCGTCTTAAGCGCGGATCGTATATTCGTAACCATACGGGCACGTGGGTCAAATTCGGCAAGTTCTTCAAGGTACTCCTTCTTGAACGAGGGCGCACCCTTATCGGTGGTCCCGATCCTGTTGCGTCCGACCCACCAGCCTGATTCGGTCTTGGTCGGGTCAAACAGCTTAATCATCTGCTTCGGTGAGTTGACGTTAAAATCCCACCCGGCGAGGGTGTTAAGTTCACTTTTCAACCCGTTGATGTGCGGTGTCATTGCCGCCATCGCCTGTTCGGTCTGGTCAAGGTCGACCCGGATTCCATTCATCTGGGATTCGATGATTACCGGCATCGTCCTGCGTTCCAACTCCTCTATCTTGTAGAGGCCCATTCGGTGTATCTCAGTCTTCTGGTACTCCCATAACAACAGGGTAAGGATTGCATCCTCTACGGCATAATCCTTAGCCTCTTCATACGGAAGGTCGGCTATGTTCGCAACGTCGATGTCCAGCTTGCCGCGTTTCAGGTACTTGCGGCACAGGTAATCGAGGCTGTATCCCCCGGGTTTGCGCTTCTTATTCCAAGGGAATACGGACGCCTCATGTTCGTTAATGAGGCATGCCCGGATTACCGTATCATCTAGGAGTGCAAGTGGTATATGAATCCCAGCGCCAGCCGACATGCAAGCATCAAAGGGCGCGTTATGGCAAATGACCCGGGAATTCGCATCAAGAGTGCGGAAGGTGTCATTCAGCCAGTTAACGGCCTTCGGCTGACGCCGGAAATCGTAGTACCACGAGTTGCCATCAGGGGCAGCTATGGAGCAGGCAAATGCCTTATGTACTGGATAGCGTAACCCTGTTGTCTCCGTATCGTACGCAAAGTACGGGTATTTACGGAGGTCTGGGTACACTAGAACGGTATGTCGTCGTCTAAATCCTCGGGGGCCGGTGGCGGATTGCCATGCCCTTCCCCGGTCTGGTACTTGTCCTCTTTCTTCTCGAACTTGAGGCCGAAATACTTGCCGTTCTTACCGTCGTTGATCCAAGCGCTGATCCAATAGTCAACGCCCTCGATTTTGCAGTCACCCTTATGATCGGGTTGATTGGGCTTTTCCTTGTAATTGTTGCGGAAAAGGGACCCACCACACTCTTTGTGCACGAAATCTGCCATCTTCTAGCTCCTGTGAGTAAAGTGGGGTCCCGATATCGGGACCCCAAACTGCCTACATGTTGTCGTCGTCTACCTCTTCTTGGGTAGTTGCCGCGTCGCGCTCTACGTCGCGTTTGCCAGAGACTACGGACTCGTACAAGGCCTCCGCTTGCGCGAAGATTGCCTCACTGACGAAGCCGAGTTGCTCGACTTTCCAGTTGTAGTACTCGCCTCTTGCCCCGTCAACCTGCGCCGCGCTCAACCGGTAGTACCGTTCAAAACGGTCGCCCCCGGCGATGCGGACTTGGCTGTTAAGCTGTCGGCTTGGCTTCAACTGGCTCTTCGACATTGACACAACAATCTCAGTAGCACGTGGGTCTTCGGCGGGTGAGTTGGGGTCCAGCAACAGCCCAAAGTGCTGCGCTGTATCCTGAACTTCGAGGACCGGCTCATTTTTCTCGGTCATTTGCCCTGCGAGCGGATGCTCCCCAACGGCTCTTACGGCCTCTTCTTGGGTAGCGTGAACGCCCTGCAAACCACCACCGGCATCCCGATGCTTCCATATCAACCACTCCAGCCGGAAGTACACTGGTACAAACAGCACCGGTTCAGCGTAAAGCTGATTGGTGACTGTGTTGAACAGCATACCCTCTTCGCAGCCCTCAATGTACTCGGCGTTGTTTTTCTTACGCTGAGGACTCAAGTCCTGCACCATTGACAATCGCGGGATCGTGATGTCCTGAATGGTCACCTCTTCTGACCCGCGACTTTCTTCCCCCATGTAACTGGGGCGTTCCGCCAATGCGGTCTGGTCTGCTACTGTTACTGCTTTTGACTTTGCCACTTTCTTTCTCCTTTCCTATTTACTTAGAATCAGGCCCTATTGCCGAACCGGGAGGGACCATAACCGGCACACAGGAGTCTTACGACGCCTTACGGAGGGATGCGGTCGAGTAAGAGCTAACATCGCAGAGGTCGACGGGGTATTCATCGCCAGCCTTCATCTGCTGTCTTACATAGGCCGCTAAGGTTGAGGAGTTGACCGTTTCAGTGATCAGGGCTTCCGCGTCGTGTTCGCGTAGCCACTCCCAAAGGTCAGCCTTGTTTTCGGGCGGGGTCTTCACAGACACCTGATCGATAACTAAGAGCTGTTTCTTACTGCCATCAGGTAGGATTACCGTGATGTTTTGGATTTGGTCGTTGTCCATGCGCTCCGGGATTATCTGCCGGGTTAGCATGCAGACCGCATCCCAAGCTCGGGAGGTTTGCTCCTTCATCTGCTTGTGTTGCGATTGAAGTTCCAGCATCATTGCGACTAGCTGGTTGTACGAAAAGTTGGCGCAATGCGATCGCATGGCCTCTAGTTCTGCTTCAGACATCTTAATCTCCTGTGTTATGGCGGGGCTGGCCCCCACCGGTCCACCAGTATACCACACCCGGCGCTGTCTGTCAAGTATCTGTTTATGACAGAGCTTCCTCAACCTCCATCGCCAAGTCTCGTTTTCTCCGAACGGCGCGCAAGATCATTTTATCCTCTGGCACGGCCATTTCACAATCTTGATACACCACCGGGAATTCCTGCCCCTTACGGTGCGATCGGCTTTCTGATTGGTACCGGTCTTGGTACGAGAAAGTGTTACTGTAGTAGAAATTGTATGTGGCAGCGGTCCAAGTTTGTCCCTTCCCGCCCACTACCTGATTGCTTACAATAAACCGGCACCGTGGGTCTTCTTGGAAACGCCGATTATTTGCTTTGCGCTGTTCTGCGTCATTAGCGCCGTAGAACTCTGTGATTACGTCTTCATCGAATCCCTCCAGTAAGCGAGCAATAATGTACCTGATTTCGGGCACGAACCGCGCCCAAATGATCATCTTAGCATCGGGCCTTAGCTGACCCACGTATGCTTCTAGCGCGTCCAGCTTAGGATTCTTGCCACTGATCGCCTTGGTGTCGTAGCCCCCGGTTTCATCGTCGTCGAAGGGGAACGTGCCCCCTATGACCTGTTGATAGCGCAGAGTTCGCTCCAGAACTGTGCTAATCGTGAGTTCTTTGCCTTCATCTTCCATGGCGAACTCGGTCTTTAACTGTTTCATTACCCGCGTCTGTTCTTCCGTGGGTCTGACTATTATGGGTTCAGGGTAGAGTTGCTCTGGTAAGTCCATGCACTCTTCCTTGGTAACATAGTCCACGTAGGGGCGAACTTTGTCCATCAAGTGTTCTTGGAACTGGTAGCCTAGTACCTTCTTACCCTGAAAACCCCCCATGACGCAGTATTTGTTGCGAAAGACGAAGTAGTTTTTACAATCGATAATCTTGGCGTTAAGGAAAAGGAACTGCCCAAATAGGTCCTCAAGTCCCTGCGTAATTGGTGTGCCGGTAAGAATGAGGCGATATTCACTCCATCCCCCGACTTCAACAACATTCTCAGTACGTTTAGCCTTCCAATTCTTGATGCTGCTCGATTCGTCAACAACGGACATAATCGTATGGAAACGTTGGAAGTACTCGATTGCTTGATAAGCTCTACCATTTGTAATTGATAGGGCTTCAACTCCGACAACGAGAATTTTGAGTTCATCTTTCTTTTCCCGCATCCACTTATGTGGGTGATCGCCAGATTCAAAGACCCAGCACGAATAATCAACAGGGCACCACTTCTCGATTTCTGAGCCTTGTAGTTTGCCCTCTTCGTCCAGCCACGTTCCATCGCCCGTGTACCAAACGTTCTTAATTGGGGTGTCGCAGATTATGACTAGCCCATCGATTTGCCCGTTTATGTAACGGGCTGCGGCTAGGTTTATGGCCTCGTAGGTTTTGCCTGTCCCCATTTCATGGAAGAAGGCAAATTCATTTTTAGGCCATGCCCTCCGCAGGGCCACAACTTGGTGGCCCATTGGAGGGGATTTGTACTGCAGAGCTTTGGCCACTTACGCGGCTTTCTTGCCCTTGCCCTTGGCAGGCTTGGCTGCCTTAGCCTCGGCGTTTTTCGCTGCCTTGGCTTCCCGGTCTTCTTTGGCCTTTGCAGCGGCTGCGCGCCGTTTGGCAACTGCCGCCTGACCCTTCTCGACTTCGTAGCCCAACTGGACCAAGCCAGCCGGTACTGCGTTGTCCGCTTCGTGCGCCTTGTCAAGCTTGTTGACCGCGCCACGGATGCGATTGCGCAGATTCATGATCTGCATGCCGACGTTCAGGTGCTCGTACTTGGCTTCCAAGTCCTTCTGCGTGGTGTCGGTCATCTTGCTTGCGACCGCCCGGATTTCCTCGACGGTGAACCCGTCCAGTGCCTCGGCAATCGCGTCACCGCAGTTCTTGGTCTTTTTGCCAGAGCCGCTTACGCCGTTTACGTACTTCTCCAGATCGGGTTTGATCCGGACCTCTTTGGTGCCTTCGTCTTCTTTTGCATTTGCCATTTGTAATTCTCCTTACTTCTGGCGTGGGTGGACTAGAGACCCCAGTATACCACATCTGGGGCCTCCTGTCAAGTACCTGTTTACTCTACCAGTTCTTGAACTCCTCATAGACTCGATTGAATGAGTCCACTACGGCCCTTATTTCGTCCTCATGTTGGGCCTCTTCTTGCCAGTAATCCCTCACCGCAAACAACACTTCCTTGTGGCAAGGGCACTGTGGGTCTGGGTCCATTCCGAGGATAATCAAATCGCCCTCGATGCCCTTGATTCCCTGCTGCACCACGGTTTTGATGCGCATGGTTAGGGACATTGGTACGATGCTGTTTATCGCGACGTTCGGACTGAGCGGCTTACCGGCGGGCTGGGTTTGGGTGCCCTTCTTGCTTGTGCCCTTGAGTGCCTTGCCTTCGTTCACTTTAGAACGGACCTCCTGCACTGTTGGTGGGTCACCCTCTTCAATTCGCTTCTCGACCCATTCGATGTCAGCTTGGTCAGCCAACACCAGTTCCTGCATAACGCTGTAGTTCGCTCCTTCTATGAGCTTGGGCGCGTCGCCAAACCGCTCTGCAACCTGCATCAAATAGTGCGCATGTTGCTTGCTCTGTACCAGCGTGTTCTCTTTGCGCCACATGCCAAACGCCTGATCGTCGACGAACAACGCTCTGGCTTCACGCAGCAGTTTACCAACTCTGATTTTCCCTCTGGCGACTTGCTTGACCGTTTGATCAACGGCCTTATTTATATCGGTTGCTAGCGCGGTTAGTTCACTAATGCCACTAGCATCGATGTTATGGTGCCACTTACCCTTTCCGGCGTCTGTGGGCTGTAATGACCCGGCTGGGCCACCCTTTGATGTTGCCATACTTCGTCTCCAGTTTGTCAATGCCGTCTGTTACGGCCCAAAAAATGAGTAACAGGAGCCAAACGTCCCAATACTCCCAAAACCAGCTAATTATCTGCATGCTTCTCCTCCGCACTGAATACAGCGTCCTCAATGATCATAACAAGGTCGGCAACGCCCTGAATGTGGGCACCGCCGCATTTGTTGAGTTTGAGTTCGCTCTCGTGAATGATGTCACCTGAACCGTCTGAATGGTCGGTTATGGTGATGAAATAGCCCCTGATGGGCAGAACTAAGGGTGCTTCGCCTGACATCGTTACTCCTTAAACATATCGTCAAAGCAGACTTCGCAGGTCCCGCTTATGTGAAATTCCCGCCGCCCTGCTTCGGTGGTGCATTTAGGCAGGGCCTCTTCCTCGCAAATCCAGCATTTGCCCTGTTCTTTGAATTGTGTTGCTGTGGTGGCGATTTCCACCAGCACGTCGTTCAGCTTAATTGGTGTTCCCATTTCGTTCCTCCTGTGTGGCACTGACCCCCATTATAGCACACCCGGGGGCCTCTGTCAAGTACTCGTTTACTCGGGGCATTTGTACCTGATTCGGTCCCAAAGCTCCATGTCGCACTGTTCTATCGCTGGTGGTTCCCAGCCCTTAGGTTCGTTCACTTCACGTTCTACGGCCAATGCTCCAAACACGACCCACGTGAAGCAGAATGCGGTGATCAAGAAAGCCCCGACCACCGTTCTTGCGATTATCCGTGTCGCCATTTCCTTAGTTCCTCTTCCGATGGAAGGCCAGTTACGTCCCCGTCTTCGGGCCAAAACCACTCCTTCACGTCTTCATCTGTTAGCGGCTCCATCCCGTTTAGGACGTAATGCGCCCAGTCTTTCACGGTGTGGTCGCTGTGCATTTGCTCGGCCATTTGGTAAGCGACAAACCACTGTGCGTCTGCTTCCCAGTCTGGTTCGTAGGGCTTGCCATCGTTGCCGATGAAATCGATGCCCTTGCAGGCCCGTTGCATGCGCAACGCTAAAGCCTGCGTGAATGGTCCTTTCTCAGCCATTTGGTACCCCTTCTGTCCAGATTGCGAAAAGCGCTCCCGCCACAACTCCGTCCTTTATGAGTTCTTCGTCGTTGTCCATGAACTTTGCGTGGATCGCTTCTTGTACGGCTTCCAGCACGTAATAGGTCAGGTCCCGTTTGCTTGCTTTACCGGCCCCCTGACTTTCATACGCTTCGCCGCGTTCTACTGCGAATTGTATCAGTTCTGATGTTGTCACTCTATTTCTCCCAAAGCCACTCGTTTTCGTCCTCAAACGCTGGGTGTGGCTCAAAATCCCGGGCGCTCGTTGTGTCTGGTTCTTCTGCTAACACGAGGATTATGACCGCTTCCCCTGTTCGCATGTCCGTTTCTACGGTGAAATTCTCAACATCGTGAACGTCGTGCGTCCCTGCGATGTTCGCTTTTAGCTTTATGCCTTCCAGCGTTCGTTTGTTCAGGTCTTGTGGTGTCATTTCAGCCCCTTTGCCTCGTAATAGCCGCCCCGGATTGCGCCGAGGGTTGTTTTGTATGGCTTTCTGAGCGGCTTCCAATCTTCTGCGCCTTGATTGCGCCAGAAACCGAAAAACCAGCCGTGTTCGGTGTAAACCTTGACTTCCAGCTTCTGCTGGTCGTCTGCAACTCTCGCAACTACGTCTTTCATTGTTTGCTCCTGTAACCAAGAAAGCCCCCTCCCGTGTTGGCGTGGGGGCTTGATCGTTACACGCGCTTGTAGAGGTTCAGCCCGATCGTTGCGTCGGTGCCCGGGACTTTTGCGTTGCCCCGGCTGCTGGCGATGATTCGGGTCTTCTGTGACTTGCTCAACCCGAGGTCCCGTGTTAGGTCGATTTTGATTGTTAGCGTGTCGCCTTCGACCGTCATTTCCATGTTTTCCATTTCGTTACTCCTTTCGTGGTCCCGCGCCCGTTGCGCGGTCCTTCTCGGACTTGCGGGGCCGCGCCCCGAGTCCGTGTCCCCATTATAGCACAGCGAGGCCGCGCTGTCAAGGTCTAGTTTATTCGAGGAAGAAAGTCGGAGGGCGGACCCGGGGGACCGGTCCTTCTGGGGTTTCGTGTTTCAGGCCCCGTCGTTCGGGGGCGGTCTCCGGTGGTCCTTCTGGTCCTTCTCTCGAAAAGATGACGGAAGAGAGAGAAGGGGGGACCCCCCGCCGGGGTGTATTCGCGAATACCCTCCCCCCCGTGGCTCCCCGGTTAGCGAACCCGGGCGGTCCTCGGGACCGGTCTCTTCCGTGGGTCTGTTCGGCGTCCGATTCCGGGGGTCGGGGACACCGCGCTTCCGTCCTCGGTTCGCGCCCCGCCGTTCCCGCGCCCTTGGTTCACTGACCAACGCCTTGCAGCCCCGGAAACGTGTTCCAAGTTCACTGTGGAAGTCGTTCGATTCTTGGAACGTGTTCCCGTAAGTCGGGCGCTCTCCCCCCTCCAGAAGTTAGACTGGTTCCTGTGTTCGTGTGCTGTGTGTTAGGCTAGGCTACTTGTAAAGGGGTTCCTCCCGTATGATCGCTATTTTGTAGCGGACTTCGTTGAGTTCATCACCTATGTGATTCCAGTCGTCCTTGTGGGCGTTGTCGTCCATCAACTCGCGCAGCGCCTCGATTTCGTCGGTTGTGAGTTCCAGCGTGTGCATCGTGTGTTCCTCGTGTGTTGGGGGGATGGGGCCGTCCTTGGCCCCGTGTTCCTCCTTAGCTGACCGTGTTCAGCTGCTTGGTGGCGGCTTTCAGTGCTGCCACGACGTCCTTGGCGGTTGCCTCGCCGCGTTTCACGCAGCCCCGGATGATGTTGCCGCTGTTCATCCGCTTGGCCCCCGGGTTCCGGTCGATGTACCGTGTTGCCAGTGTGCCCGGGTCGAGCTTCTTGAGCTTCTCGGCTGCGGCCATGACCGCTTCCGGTGAGCTTCCCCTCAGCGCCAGCGCCACTTCGTCGCCGTTGTCCATGCTGAGGTTCCCGTTAGGCGCTTGGTACGTTTCGTATCCGGCCTTGTACTGACGAAGCTGTTCACTCTTGCTCCGCTTCGGCGTTCCCTCGACTTCCGTCTCGGGGGTCGTGCTCTCTTCTTTCTTACTCATGTCGTGCTCCTGTGTTCGGCCCGGGGTCCGTGGCGGGATTGCCGTGGCCCCCCGAGCCGACCTCCATTGTAACACAGCGCGGCCCCCGTGTCAAGTGCCGCGTCACAGACGCGTTCCGGCCCCCGTCCCACGGGGGTTGGATGGGCAACGCATTCCACGGCGTGGCGACCCGTCGCGCACCCCGCTTGGCCCGGGTGGAGGGGAATGGGACCCGGGGGCCGTATCGTCGCAAAAAAGGAACGCGACGCGCGCAAAAATAAGAACGCGATGCGAGGGGAGTACACCCCAGAACGGAGGACCCGCTGTTCCGCGTTCATAGGGGTCGCACACGGGGTCAACCCTCCTCGACTCAGCGCCCTTGTGATTCTTCTTCTTTTCCGCGCATGCGCGTTTTTTACTAGGGACCCGATTCCCTTGCGCATTGCACTCGAGCCTTTCGATTCTTCTTCTTTTCCGCGCATGCGCGTTTTTCCCTAGGAAGCATTGCTTTGGTGCTTTTACCGGGGGAATTCCCTTGCCGATACTTGACACGACCCCCTCGGGTGTGCTATACTCGGTCGTATGAGAGAATCCTTCTTCAGAGACCTTCCCCCGTTGACAAGGGAAGAAGCAGCTAAGCCGATGTCCTTGGAGGAGCGTACTTACATCCTAAACGAAAGGGTAAAGCAAATTGGCCGGGCAAGAGTTAGAGTCGATCAGCGAATCATCGGAGCAATCCGAACCGAGCGAACTGAGATTAGCCGAACAGGAACTTGAGCCTCAGGAAAGGATGTTCTGCTATGAATACCTTACTGACTACAATGCTCCACGGGCTGCTACTCACGTCGGTAGGAGTTCTAGTGCTGGTCGTAAGCTCCTCAGAAATCCGAAAATCGTGCGTTTTATTAGGCTTCTGTCTGACGAACTTGCTGCTGATAGTCTTATTACTCGTGATATGGTACAATATGAGTTACTTCATGAGTATCTCCCGAGGGCAAGAGGTGACAAGCCAATATCCGGGGTCGACCGGGACGGTGTTGCTTTCGATGCAAAGGTCACCAACATGGCCGCTTACGGCAAAGCGCTGGATATGATGTCCAAGCACTCTGGTTTTACTGTCCCCGAAGTGGTCGCTGGTGGCCTTACCATCAACGTGGACTTTGGGAAACTGGGGGTGAAAGAATCCCCCATAATTGAGGGAGAGTTCAGTGAGCAAAGCAACGCAGGGCAAGAAGATCGCGGGCAAGGCACGTAGACGTGCCAAACGGAAGCTACCGGTCCACAGTGAGCCGGAACCTACCATCGCTGAAGCTGCGGCAGAAGCTGCGCCGGAAGCAGTCGACCCGGTTGAAGAGCCTCTAACCGATGGCCCTAGCACTTCCGAATGAGTGGGTCGCTCGCGATTATCAGTCCCCCCTTTTCCAATACCTGTTTGAGGGGGGTCTTGAACGCAAGAGAGCAGCTGTTGTATGGCATCG
>Ga0209578_10000749_pt1 | contig 35944 bp, 29 predicted proteins | sample tdAd472_FD_187127 | JGI IMG/M metagenome (GOLD analysis project Ga0209578, IMG submission 187127) | Marine sediment microbial communities from the Atlantic coast under amendment with organic carbon and nitrate - tdAd47.2 (SPAdes)... | ecosystem: Environmental > Aquatic > Marine > Coastal >...
TGCCGTCGTCTTGTCCTTGAACTCGCTTGCCGCCTTGATGACGACGAACGCGGGGCTGGTGATCAGGTCCTGGGCCTTGAGAAGCCTGTAAACAGAGGCTTCGGAGACGAAGTAGCCTTTGGTGTCCTTGTATGAGGTAATGCATCTGACGGGCCATAAGAGCGTATCGATGGTTCAACGATACGCGCACCTGGCGCCGGACTTTCAGGAAACGGCTATTGCGGCGCTGGAAGCCTTTGGCACAAATCGGGCACTGTCCGAAGAAACGCCATCGGCAAAAGTCGGGTAAGTCATTGAGAATTATGGCGCACCCGACAGGATTCGAACCTGTGACCTCTGCCTTCGGAGGGCAGCGCTCTATCCAGCTGAGCTACGGGTGCCTTGCGCTGTATCGGGCCGCTTCGGGCCGACATTGGATAGCGCGCGGAACATACCGTTCGGGGCTTTCCGGCGCAAGGACTGGATGCGTCGCCGCGTGCCCGGCGACGCCGTCTTTGTATTTTATCAAGGTTTTCATGCTCCCCTGAACGGGTGTGACATGCGTCGCAGCACGAATGTCATGCATTGTGACAAGGTTTCGCCAACAGCGTCGGCATCAGGCGCTGACGTGGAGTGTGCATGAACGATCAAGACGTCCCGGGGCAGGGCGACGGTCCGTCGCAGCGGGTCCAGAACCCCGACGGCACCACCAACTGGACGGTGCTTTTCGAGGATCCGGAACAAGGTATCCTTGTGGCCGTGAACGCGAGCGCATCCGTCAATCAGCTGCGCTCGGTCATGGCCAATGTTGCCCTTTTGCTGTTCAAGCGGAAGCGGGATGCGGAACCGCGCGCCGAGTTTATCGCACAGATCGAAGGCATGCTGGCAGCGGCCGACGAAGACGGCTTCGAGACCGTGCAGACGCGTATCGTCGATATGCTCAGGGCGGAGAAATCCTTCCGTATCGAAAAAGCCGAACAGCATGCGCGCAACAAGCGTACAACGCAAAGCATCGAGCGCCGCCGCGAAGGCACGCACCAGAAGCTGATGGACGTGGTGCTCGGCAATCCGTTCCTTCTCATGGGGAGCGTGGTGCTGGTGCTGGGGCTGATCGGGCTTGTCGTGGTGGCGGTGATCCTGCCCGCCGACAAGCCGGGCAATCCCGACGATGCGAAACCGGCCACAGCCGCGCACGAACAGAAAACGCCCGACGCCCCCGCGACACTCAAGACGCCGCCCGTCGTCGCACCGCCGCCGGAAACGATGAAGATGCTGGTCCTGAAGCCGATCCTGAGCGAGGTCCTGATCAAGGGACAGCGGCGCAGGTTGTCGATGGTGCCGCTTATCGAAGTGGGCGAGGACGACGGCCTTGGCGATATCTGCGGCCTGTCGCCGTGGATTATCGAAGGCGTGCTCTTGCACATGGGCGCGGCGAACGACACGAAGCGCAACGCCGACGACGCGCTGATCGCCGAAGTCGCCGCCAAGGTCGGCAAGGACATCAACGCGCGCCCGGGCAAAGTGCGGATCAATAGCCTGAAACTGGTCGATATCCGCAAGTTGCCGCGCAAGGTCGTGCTGGCCGCGAACCGGGGCTGCGAGCGCGTCACCATCGAATCCATCCCCTAAACGCCGCGCCTTGGATTGCCCGCCGCGAAAAAGCCGGGCATGCTGTTCGCCAATTGCCGGTGCGCGCATCCGTGTACGCGGCTTAAACTAAAAAACCGAACGATGGGAGGAACATCAACGTGAGCGAAGACATTCTTTCAGAACTGAGCGAACCGGGCGTTTTGCGTGTCGGAGTCAATCTCGGGAATATTCTGCTGGTCACCGGCGAAAGTGCCAACGGCGACCCGGAAGGCATCTCGCCGGACATGTCCGCCGCGATCGCCAGGAAGCTGGGCGTCGACGTCCGTTACGTGACCCGCCCGCGTCCGGGCGATCTGGCCGACGCGCTGGAAGAAGACGCCTGGGATATCGCGCTCATTGCGATCGAGCCGAAGCGGGCCGAGACGATTTTCTTCAGCGATCCTTATGTCGAGATTGAGGCGACGTATCTGGTGCCCGAGGGCTCGGCGCTGAAAACCATCGAGGATGTGGATCAGCCGGGGGTGCGCATCGCCGTTTCCGAGCGTGCCGCATACGATCTTTATCTTTCACGGACGCTCAAGCATGCGACGCTGCACCGGGGTGTCGGGCTGCCGGGCGCGTTCGAACTGTTCAAGAATGAAAAGCTGGATGCGCTTGCGGGGCTGGTCCCGGCGCTCAGGGAAAATGCCGAGGAACTGCCCGGTTCACGCCTGATTCCCGGGCGCTATACCGCCGTGCAACAGGCCATCGGCACCAAGCACGAAAACAAGAAGCTCGCCGCGTTCTGCAACGACTTCGTCGCCGACGCCATCGCCAGCGGCTTCGTCGCCGAGCTGATCGACAAGCATGGCGTCACCGGCAAGCTTGCGGTCGCCGGCACAAGCTGAGCGCGCCGAGCGGGGCAGAAAAAGAAGGGCGGCATTTTCGGGTGCCGCCCTTTCTATTGCCGTGATCAGCGCAACAGTTTCGTCATCGCGCCGGTGTCGGCGCCGGACGGCAACGCGGCATCCGGGTGCGAAAGCCAGTGCGTGATATCGGTCCAGACCGTCCGCGCATCGAGATCGCGGAGCAGCATGTGATAACCGCCGGGATAGATCGCAAGCTTACGCGTGTCCGCCGGCGGCAGCCGCTTGATCATCGTCCGTGTCGGGCCGCCTCGAATAATCTCGTCGCGCCCGCCGTACAGGATCAGCGACCGCCCGTCGAAGTTCGCCGCTGCCGCCATGGCGTCGTCCATCAGATCGACCAGACCGGCAATGGCGTCGACGCGCGTGCCTTTGATCACCAGCGGGTCACGGCCAAGCTGGATCAGCATTTCAACGTTATCGCTGGGTTTGATTTTTAGCCCCCGGCCGCTCAGCGGCACCGCCGGGATGGTATGCGCCGCCAGCCACAATGTCGCGCGCTGATACCACGGCATGGTGTCGCGCGACCACACGGCGGGCGCCGACAGGATCGTCCCGGCGATCCACGGCGTTTCGCGTTGCGCCGCCAGGCTCATGGCGACGGCCCCGCCCATGCTTTCCCCCAGCAGATACACCGGCACGCCGGGATGGCGCTTGGCGACGGCCCGGCTGAAATCGGCGGCGTCCATGCGGTAACGGTCCGTTGCGAACCAGCGCCCGCGAAACCCGTTGGCGCCGAAGCCGCGCTGGTCATAGGCATAGCTGGCGATACCATGCGCTTTCAAAAACGTGGCGGGTTTGTCAAAAAATGCGGAATAGTCGTTGAAGCCGTGCAGCGCGACGATGACGGCCTTGGGCGGCGTATCGCCGTCGGGCAGCCAGGCACGATACGCCAGCGAAATACCGTCACGGGTCCAGAAATGCGACGCATACAGCGCCGCTTCGCCATGCACCGGGCCGGGATCGATGAAGCGCGGCGCGCAAGCGCTCGTCAGCAGCAGAGAAAAAAGCAGGAAGGCCGTACGCGCCCGCTCAAGCCCCGTCATCGTCGTCACCGTGGGTCAGACGGATGAAGATGTCTTCGAGATCGGAATCCTCGGTGGAAAAGTCGCGGACGCTGAGGCCGCTTGCCTCGATATCGCGCAACACTTCGCGGGCCGGGGTTTTCGACGGCGCGAAACTGACCGTCAGGCAATCCGGCGCGTCGAGCTGCGGGCTGTAATGATCGAGTACATCGGGAATTTCCTTAACGGGCGCGGAGAGCGAGACGGTCATCTGCTTGGCGTCGAGGCGTTGCAGCATGGTCCCCGTCGGCTCGCAGGCGATGATCCGGCCATGGTTGATGATGGCGATTTCGTCGCACATGGCTTCGGCTTCTTCCAGGTAATGGGTCGTCAGCAGTACGGTGATGCCCTGTTCGTTCATCTCGCGCACGTGCGTCCAGAGCTGGCGGCGCAGATCGACGTCGACGCCTGCCGACGGCTCGTCCAGCACCAGAACCGGCGGGCGGTGCACCATCGCCTTACCGACCAGTAACCGGCGGCGCATGCCGCCCGACAGCGAGCGGGTATAGGCATCGGCCTTGTCGGCAAGCCCGACCGCAGCCAGCACCTCGTCGGTCTGGCGTTCGGCTTTCGGCACGCCGAACAGACCGGCCTGCAGATCGAGCAGTTCGCGGGGCGTGAAGAACGGATCAATGTTCAGTTCCTGCGGCACCACGCCGATGGATCTGCGCGCCGCGCGCATCTCGGTGCCGATGTCGTGGCCCCAGATTCTCGCGGCCCCCGCGGTCTTGTTGACGAGACCCGCCAGAATGTTGATGAGCGTTGATTTTCCGGCCCCGTTCGGGCCCAGAAGGCCAAAGAACGAGCCGCGCTTGATCTTCAGCGAAACATCCTTCAGCGCGTGCTTCGGGGCCTGTTTGTTGGAGCTTTCATAGACCTTGCTCAGGCCGTCGATCTCGATGGCGTATTCGGGTTCGGTCCGGTTTGAAGTCTGGCTCAAGGATTGTCCCCGTTAGAGGTGGTGCGGGTGGTCGGACTCGAACCGACACTTCCGAGGAAACCGGATTTTGAATCCGGCGCGTCTACCAATTCCGCCACACCCGCACACGGTGGAGCGGAGGGAACATAGGGTATCGGAAAGCCTCTGTCCACACTGCCGATGACCGCATAAGCATGCGATTCCGTGGCCCGTTGCAGCCTTCGTCGGGCGGCGTGCTCACGGCATGCTTTCCTCCGGATAGGCCTTATTTGCCGGTTTCCATCGGGGTTTCGGGCTTGCGTGCCTTCATTGCCCATCCGAACCCGAGAAACTGTCCCAGCCAGACTTCCAGCGGGGTTTCGGGTACGATCGGCTGGCCATAGACAATGGTGCCGCCCTTGTGGAGTTTGTAGCCAAGTTTGAGAAGCACCCACCTGCGGATCTGGGTAAGCCGCGGAACACAGAAGTTATCGAACTGGAAGCTCCATTTGCGCAGGCTGAGAATCTGGAAGCGATGGAACAGGGCCATCATCTGTTTCTTGGTGTAAACGCGGGTGATCGGATTGCGGACGTTGTCGAACTTGGGTTTGCCTTCCGTCAGGCGGCCGATCCATTCGGCTTCCGGCCAGCGGAACATTTCCCCCGTGAGAAGGCCGCGCGGCAGGATGTTAAACAGAAAGGCCGAGGAAATACGGGAATAAAGCATAATCACGGCGGTGCCGCCGGGTTTCAGAACCCTGTAGACCTCGTCGATGCATTTCTCTGTATCCGGCGAGTGATGAAGAACGCCGTTGGAATAGACATAGTCGAACGATGCGTCCTTGAAAGGCAGGCTTTCCGCATCCGCATTGAAGGCAATACCCTGACCACCTTTGAGCATCGCCAGCTTTGCCGCCGTCGATACCGCGCGTTCGGGGGTGATGTCGACCGAGGTTACATGGGCGCCATAGCGCTTGAAGATGCAGGAATGCGAGCCGGCACCGCTGCCGATCTCAAGGACCTTGGCGCCTGCGAGGGATTTGTAAGGCATCTCCACGACACAGTTCTGGCCGCGAATGAGAAATATATCCTCCACGTCCGTAATCGCCTGCTCGAGGTACTCGGGCGTCATGTCATTGTCGGTGTTGGCGTACAATTGCTTATACAGATCTCCCCAGAATGCCTTGATATCCCCTTTGGTGCCGTCGGCGACAATGTTCGGGGTCAATGCGGCAATTCGATGCTCGATATCGATCGGATAGATCGCCTCGCAATTTTCACAGCGAAGGGCGTTGTCATCGATTGCCATGGACGGACTGTGGCAGGACGGACATCTGAGTGTGGGAAGTTCCCGAGTCAGGTCGTCGAGATATTTGGGGTCTGGCGGCGTATTCTCGGTACCCGTAACGCTCATTCATCTTCTCCGGCTGGTTGCCCCTGCTTCCGTTGATACTCGTACGGCGATACCGTCTGCAAGTGAAAGAAAACAGGGAGGAAATCGCGGCCGGATGATCGACGTATACATCCTGTATCCCGGGCTCTTTAGAAACATGCGCAGAGGCCGGCGCGGCGAAGCCCTGGGAAACACTGAGCTGGGCTCCCTGTTGCGCCCCTGTTATGGGGCTGCTAAAGACTGCGCACCACTGGGAAACCGCACATTCAGGGGACTTTTCACATATGCTGCGCGCCCTTTACGACAAGACCCTGGAATGGTCGGCCCATCGCCACGCGATCTGGATTCTGGCGGCAGTGTCGTTCGCGGAAAGCTCGTTCTTTCTGGTGCCGCCGGATGTGCTGTTGATCCCGATGGTGCTTGCGGCGCGCCCGAAATGGTTTCGCATCGCGCTGGTCTGCACCATCGCATCGGTGGCGGGTGGCATATTCGGCTATTTCATCGGCGCGGTGATGTTTGACGAACTGGGGCGCCCGATCCTCGATATGTATCATGCCACGGCGAAGTTCGAGGCGGCGCGCGAAGCCTATAACGAACACGGGGTGCTGATCGTCTTCACCGCCGGGTTCAGCCCGATCCCGTACAAGATTTTCACCATCGCCAGTGGTGTCAGCGGCATGGATATCGTGCCGTTCATCATCGCCTCGGCGGTCGGACGCGGGGCGCGGTTCTTTCTGGTCGCCGTGCTTTTGTGGAAATTCGGCGCACCGATCCAGGCCTTCATCGAAAAGCGGCTGGGTCTGCTGGCGCTGGCGTTCTGCGCGTTGCTGGTCGTCGGCTTCATTGTTGTCAAATTTGTAACTTAACCGGAGCGGCGAAGACGCCTATACCCGTAGTATGCCCAACGCCGAGACTCTCAATCGTTATTTGCCGTGGGCGCTGCTGATCGCGGCGCTGGGGCCGCTCGGCACCGCGTATACGGCGCAATTCGGCTTCGGTTACGATCCCTGCGTGCTGTGCCTGTATCAGCGTATCCCCTATGGCGTGATCATCGTGCTCGCGATTGCCGCGCTTTTCCTTAAATCCGCCGATGCGCGCCGTTGGATCGCACTGGCGGCCGGACTGACGTTCCTCACCGGGGCCGGGATCGCGTTCTATCATGTCGGCGTCGAACAGTTGTGGTGGACGTCGGCGGCGCCGTGCGGGGCCAGCGGTGCGGCGGTGACGTCGACCGAGGACTTCTTGGCGGCGCTGCAAAAAAAGCCCGAGAAATCCTGCGGCGATATCGACTGGACCCTTTTCGGGATTTCCATGGCTACGTACAATGTCGCGGTATCTTTTGCGTTCGCCGTCGCGTCCCTGTGGGCCTGGCGGCGGATGGATGAAGCGGGGACATCGAAATGAGCACGCCGCAGAAACCACACCGCATGCCGGGCGACCTCGCCAAGCCGGACATGATTGAAAGCATGATCCGCGTCGATCATGCAGGCGAATACGGGGCCGTGCGTATTTACGAAGGTCAGCTCGCGGTGCTCGGGAAAAGCGCCGACTGCGCCGATATCGAGCACATGGCCGAACAGGAACGCGTGCACCTGCAGAAATTCAACGATCTGATCCGCGCCAACCGGGTCCGCCCGACGGCGCTGATGCCGCTGTGGCATGTCGCCGGTTTCGCGCTCGGTGCGGGCACTGCGCTGATGGGCGAAAAAGCCGCACACGCGTGCACCGTCGCCGTCGAGGAAGTCATCGACGAGCATTACGCCGAACAGGTCGCGGCGCTCGACGCCGAGGGCGATCAAAAGGAATTGCGCGATACCTTCGAGAAATTCCGGCTCGAGGAACTGGAGCATCGCGACACGGCGCTGCAGAAAGGCGCCGAGGATGCACCCGGGTATGAAGTGCTCAAGACCGCGGTGAAGACCGGCTCGAAGCTGGCGATCTGGCTGTCGAAGAAAATCTAGCGCGGTTACGTCCTGTTGCGCAGTGTCAGGGCCTTGATAATCCCTCGGAACATGCGGACTTCCTGCTCGGTCATTTCGGCGCGCGACAGCATGTTACGCAGTTTACGCACCATGGTCGGGCGTTTTTCGGCGGCGGTGAAAAAACCGGCGTCGGCAAGTTCTGTTTCCAGATGCTCGAACAGATTGGTCAACTCGACCTTGTCGGCGGGCCGGGTGTCGGCGGGAATGCGCATTTCGTGGCCCGGCGTCGCGTCGGCCAGCTTGAACCATTCATAGCTCATCAACAGCACCGCCTGCGCCAGATTGAGCGACGTGAACGCCGGGTTGAGCGGCACCGTCAGGATCGCATCTGCGAGCGCGACGTCGTCATTGTGCAGCCCCCATGCTTCCTTGCCGAACAGCACGCCGGTGCGCTGTCCGCCATCCGTGCGCCGGCGCATGTCCTTTGCCGCCGCTTCGGGGGTGAAAACCGGCTTGGTCATATCGCGCGGCCGGGCCGTGGTCGCGACGATGAAGTTCAAATCGGCGACGGCGTCTTTCGTGCTTTCGAAGACCCGGGCATTGTCGATCACGGCATCGGCGCCGGACGCGGCGGCGCGCGCAGGTTCTGACGGCCAGCCGTCACGCGGATTGACGAGCCGCAGATCGTCGACACCGCAATTCCACATGGCGCGCGCGCACATGCCGATGTTCTCGCCCAGTTGCGGCTCGACCAAAATCACCGCGAAGGTTTGTGCGTTCATCGGACGGGGTCAGTCCGAGGAAGGTTCTTCGGCGCCGTCCCGGTACAACAGATAGACCAGAGAGTCGCGGAGCGCGTTATAGGACGCATCGATAATGTTGGCCGACACGCCGACGGTCGACCAGTGCGCACCGTCGGCGTCCGCGCTTTCGATCATGACGCGGGTAATGGCGCGCGTGCCGTCGCCGGGGGTCAGGATACGCACCTTGTAGTCCACCAGTCGCAGCCCTTCGAGGGTCGGGTAAATAGGCGTCAGCACCTTGCGCATTGCCGCGTCCAGGGCGTTCACCGGACCGTTACCCTCGGCCACGGTCATGAAATCGCCGCCGCCGACCGTCAGCTTCACGGTCGCTTCCGACAGCGTCACCAGATGGCCGTTCTCGTTCCAGCGGCGTTCGTCGATAACGCGGAAGCTGGAACATCTGAAATACTCAGGAACGGTGCCGAGCGCGCGGCGCGCCAGAAGCTCGAAGCTGGCCTCGGCGCCGTCATAGGCATAGCCGTTGAATTCGTTTTCCTTCACTTCCTCGACAAGGTGTCCGATCCGCTTGTCCTTGGGATCGATCTCGATGCCGACTTCGCGGAAGCGGGCGAGAATGTTGGAGCGGCCCGACTGATCCGACACGACGATGTGGCGGCGGTTGCCGACCAGTTCCGGCTCGATGTGTTCATATGTGCGCGGGTCTTTCTCGACTGCCGAAACGTGCAACCCGCCCTTGTGCGCGAAGGCCGACTCGCCGACGTACGGCGCGCCCTTGGCGGGCGCACGGTTCAAACGCTCGTCCAGCAACCGCGAGATATGCGTAAGCTGCTTCAGGTCCTCGGGCCGGACGTTGGTCTCAAAGCCCATTTTCAAAACCAGCGACGGAATGATGGCGATCAGATCTGCATTGCCGCAGCGCTCGCCAAGCCCGTTCAGCGTGCCCTGCACCTGGCGCGCGCCGGCGACGACGGCGGCCAATGAATTGGCAATCGCATTGCCGGTGTCGTTGTGCGCATGAATGCCGACGTGACTGCCGGGGATGTGTTCCGTCACCTCGCCGACGATGCGCGAAACTTCGTGCGGCAACGTGCCGCCGTTGGTGTCACACAGCACGACCCAGCGCGCGCCGTTGTCATAGGCGGCTTTCAGGCACGACAGCGCAAATTCCGGATTGGATTTGTAGCCGTCGAAGAAATGCTCGGCGTCGTACATGACCTCGTCCTTGCGGGTCTTCGCCAGCGCCACGCTTTCGGCGATCATGCGGACGTTCTCCGCGTGCTCGATTTCAAGAGCGACATCGACATGGAAGTCCCACGACTTGCCGACCATGCATACACACGGCACGTCCGGCTCAAGGATTGCCGTCAGGCCGGGGTCGTTGTCGGCGCTGCGCCCGGCGCGGCGCGTCATGCCGAACGCGGTCAGCTTGGCGCGCTTCAGTTTCGGCGGGTTGCCGAAAAAGCTGTTGTCGGTCGGGTTGGCGCCCGGCCAGCCGCCTTCGATGTAATCGAGACCGATATTGTCCAGCTCGCGGGCGATCAATTCCTTGTCGGCGGGATTGAAGTCGACGCCCTGGGTCTGCGCACCGTCGCGCAGCGTGGTATCGAAAAGATAGACGCGGTTCTCGGACATTTTCTCGTTCTTTGCGCACTGATGTGGAAAAACGCGCCGAGAATGCCCAAAACCGCCCGAATGCTCAAGCACTTAGGGGCGGGTGGGGGTTATTCCGCGGCGCGCGCCAGCAGCATATCCTTGAACTGCTCGTTGCTGATCGGCTTCGAGAACAAGTAACCCTGGCCGGTGTGACAGCCAAGCCCGTGTAAAAATTCCATCTGCCGCTCGGTCTCGATGCCTTCTGCAACGATGTGCAAATCGAGCTGCTTGGCCATGCCGACGATGGCACGGACGACGACGACGGCGTCGCGGTCGTCGGGCAGGTCGGTCACGAAGGCGCGGTCGACCTTGAGGGAATCCAGCGGGAACTTGGTCAGGTAACTGAGCGAGGAATAGCCGGTGCCGAAATCGTCCATGGAGATCGAGATGCCCTGATCTTTCAGCCGTTTCAGCGTGCGGATGGTTTCGTCGGGACGTTCCACCAACAGGCTTTCCGTCAGTTCCAGGTCCAGGTGCTTCGGATCCAGGCCGGAGTCCCGCAAGCTGGCGGTGACCCGCGCAACCAGATCGCCGTGCAGGAATTGCAATGCCGACAGGTTGACCGCGACCTGAACCGGGCTGCCGTCGGCGCTGCGCCATTCGGTGGCCTCGCGGCATGCGGTGCGCAACACCCATTCGCCGATCGGCACGATGAGACCGGTTTCCTCGGCAATCGGAATGAACTCTGCGGGCGACACGAAGCCGAGACTTTCGTTCGACCACCGAAGCAGCGCCTCGGCGCCGATGATGCGCTGCGACGACAGATCGACCTTGGCCTGATAGTTCAGCGACAACTCGTCGTTCTCAAGCGCGCGGCGCAGCTGGTGGCCGAGATCGACGCGGCGATGAACTTCCTCGGACATGCGCGGCGTATAAATCTTGTAGTTCGCCCGGCCGTCGCGTTTCGCATTGTTGGCGGCGGTATCGACGTGGCGCATCAGTTCCGACGGCGTCGTTGCATGCTCCGGATAGGTGCCGACGCCGATGCTGGCGGACGAGAAAATCTCGCGCCCGTCGACGTCGTATGGGCTGGACAGCGCAACCAGCAGATCGCCTGCAAGATGTGTGGCCTCGTCCTCGCCGGAAATGCCCGGCATCAGGATATGAAACTCGTCGCCGCCGACGCGGGCAATGGTGTCGACGTCGCGCACGCATGTTTGCAACCTGCGGCCGGCCATCAGAATGATCTGGTCGCCGACCTCATGGCCGAAGGCATCGTTGACGTTCTGGAACTGGTCCAGATCGACATAGATCAGCGCCAGCGATCCGCCGTCGGCATCGATCCGGCGCATGGCTTCGGCAAGCCGTTCGCTCAACAGGTTGCGGTTCGCCAGCCCCGTCAGCTCGTCACGCGTCGCCATGGTACGCAGCCGGTTCTCATAGGTCTTGCGCGCGGTGATGTCGCGGATCGCGCCGATGAAGCGGCGTTTTCCGGCGCTTGCGGATTCGGTGAACACGACCTCGACCGGAACGTTGCGGCCGTCGGTACGGCGCCCGATCATCTCGGTATCCTTTTCAAGCCCGAAATCGCCGTCACCCGCCGGGCCTTGCATCAAAAACGTTTCCGGTGCCATGTCGGCGAAGGCCGGGATCAGCGCGCCGATGTGCTGGTCCAGCAAAGCGCCGCCGTCGCAATTGAATATGCGTTCGATGGCGGCGTTGGCCATCTCGATCTTGCCGTTCTCGTCGACGGCAACGATGCCGTCGGCGACGGCGTCCATGACCAGTTGCAGGTTCTCCTCGCGCTGCTGCACGGCGGACAGGGCGCGGTTGCGCTCGGTGACGTCGCGGGCGATGACCATGACGGCATCGGTTTCGTGGGTGCCGGCGGCGGCATACGGCAGCGCCGCGATCTCGACTTCGACGTTCAACTCGTCGCTGCGCCGCAGCTTGATCGGAATGCGCAGCTTCTCCTGCGCCAGATCGCTCAGGTCCGGGCGGATCATGTGCTGGAAATCGGGGTGGATGAAATCGAACAGCATCCGCTCTTTCAGCGTCTCGACCGGCCAGACGCCGAGCATCCCGGCGCCGGCCGGGTTGATCAGTTCGATCCGGCCGTCACGGCAGATACAGATCAGATCCGGCGCCAGTTCGATCAGGTGGCGGAAGTCTTCCTCGGCTTCCTGGTATTTGGCGAAGTGCGCCGGTTGCGAGACGTCATCGAGCGTATCGAGGATCGAGCGCGCCGCCTTGTGAATGTCTTCGGCGTAATCGCGGTACCGATGATTGCCGAGCGGCCCCAGCATCTCGTTCTCGATCATGTCGGCAAAGCCGATGATGGTGCTGAGCGGGGTCCGAACCTCGTGGGTCAGAGTCCGCACAAGATCGAGGTAGGCTTTCGGGACGTTCTCGTCGTCGTGGTCGTTTGCGTTCGCCATAAGGTCCGAGTTTGTTATTGGCCCAAAGTCACAGGACAGACGCTCCGGTTCCCGGCATTTGGCGCAACGTAAACCGTTACGGCACGGCCGTTCCCTTACCCTCTGGCACAATGAACCCGTTACATTGGGCTATTTGTTCTATCGCATCCGGTACGGTTATTTTTTCCGCTTGGGACGTTCACACCCGAATAATCTACCCGGTTTGTGCCGTGCATGCTAGCTTTGCGGTATGCCGGACCGCATCATTTTACTGACCGGCGAGGTCGAGGCCCCGCACCTGAGCGAGCTGTTGCGCACGCACAACCCGGGCCTCGATGTCGTCCATGCATTGGATAAAAACGGCTTGATGTCAGCGGTTAACGCCGGATTGGCGGGGACGCGGCTGGTAGCGTTCCTGACCAGCGTCATTGTCCCCGATTCGGTTCTGCAAGCCCTCGACGGGCCAGCCTACAATTTTCATCCAGGCCCCCCCGAATACCCCGGCAGCTACGTTGCCGGTTTCGCAATTTACGACGGTGCCACGGAATTCGGCGTGACGCTGCATGAAATGGCGGGCCGGGTGGACACAGGCCCCATCGTCGAGGTGCGGCGTTTTCCGGTACCGGACGGGGCAAAGTTTCAGGAGCTGGAAGTTGAGGCGTTCCGCCATGTCCTGCAGATGTTTGCCGACTATGCGCCGCACATGGCGACGAACGACGCGGCGTTGCCGAGCGGCGTCGAGCCGTGGACCGGACGGCCTTGCCTGCGCGCCGAGGCCGAACGATTGCAGGCCATCGAGGCGGATTTATCGGAAGAGGAAATCGTCCGCCGCTATCGGGCGTTCGGGTGAGTCTCTCTCACCCCCTCACTTAACTTCACCCCCTCACCTGTCCTCTCCCCTACGAAGTGGGGGAGAGGACAGGTGAGGGGGGCAGCGGACGCGCGTCAGCCGCGTCGCCAGGTGGTGCCGCCCGCACCGTCTTCGAGGATGATGCCGGCTGCCTGCAATTCGTCGCGGATGGCGTCGGACGTGGCGAAGTCCTTGTTGGCGCGCGCTTCCTTGCGGGCCGCGATCTTTGCGTCGATTTCGGCGTCCGTCAGCCCGCCCTCGGCGGATTTCGGCTGCCACTTGAACCAGTCATCGGGGTTCCGTTGCAGGAGACCGAGGAAATTGGCGCCCGCCGTCAACGCCGACGGATCGTTGGTCGCACCGCGCAGCACGGTAATCGCGCCCGGCGTGTTCAAGTCGTCGCATAGAGCATCAACCAGACCCGCCGGCACTTCGCCGCCGTCCGCTTTGAGCCGATACCAGCCGTCCAGCTCGCGCTTTGCATCGGCCAGACCTTCCTTGGTGAAATCCAGCGGCTGGCGATAGTGCGTCTTCAGCAAAAGCAGCCGGATCGCCTCGCCGGGGAATTCGTCCAGCAGCTCGTTGACGGTGTAGAAGTTGCCGAGCGATTTCGACATCTTCTCGCCCTCGGCCATCAGATAGCCGTTGTGCATCCAGTAATTCGCCATGACGTCGTTGCCGTGCGCGCAGCGTGACTGGGCGATTTCGTTTTCGTGGTGCGGAAAGATCAGGTCCAGCCCGCCACCGTGGATATCGAACGTCTCGCCGAGGATCGATCGGCTCATGGCCGAGCATTCGATGTGCCAGCCCGGACGGCCGAAGCCCCACGGGCTGTCCCAGCCCGGTTCGCCCTTTTCCGGGTCGGACGGCTTCCACAATACGAAGTCGGCGGGGTCACGCTTGTAGGGTGCGGGATCGACACGGGCGCCGGCGATCTGCTCGTCGCGCTTGCGCCCGGACAACTGCCCGTAGTCCGCCATCGACGGCACGTTGAACAGGACATGGCCTTCGGCTTCGTAGGCGTTGCCCTTTTCGACCAGGGTTTCGATCATGGCGATCATGGCATCGATGTTTTCTGTGGCGCGCGGTTCGTGATCCGGCGGCAACGCGTTCAACTGCGCGATATCGTCATGAAAGACTTTCGCCGTTTCCTCGGTCAGTTCGCGGATCGATATACCGCGCTCATGCGCGCGCGCGTTGATCTTGTCGTCGACGTCGGTGATGTTGCGCACGTACGTCACATGGTCGGCGCCATAGACGTGACGCAATAGCCGCGCCATGACGTCGAAGACGACGATCGGCCGCGCATTGCCGATGTGCGCCAGGTCATAGACCGTCGGTCCGCACACATACATGCGCACGTTCTTCGGATCGTCGGGCACGAATTGGCGTTTTTCGCGCGTCAGGGTGTCGTGAATATGGATCGGATCGTCGCTCATCAAATCTGCTTCGTGAATCCGTTGGTGATGGGATAGCGGCGGTCCTTGCCGAACGCGCGCCCAGTGATCTTGACGCCCGGCGGGGCCTGACGGCGTTTGTATTCGGCGCGGTCCAAAAGCCGCCAGATGCGTTTGACGGTTTCCTCGTCATAGCCCGCGGCGACCACGTCGGCGACGGCTTTTTCGTCTTCGATCAGTGCGCCCAGAATACCGTCCAGCACGTCATAAGGCGGCAGCGAATCCTCGTCCTTCTGGTCGGGGCGCAACTCGGCCGACGGCGGCTTGGTGATGATACGTTCCGGCATGACGTCGCCGTCCGGCCCCAGCGCGCCCGGCGGGCGGTGCGCGTTGCGCCAGTGCGACAGCTTGAACACGGTGGTTTTATAGACGTCCTTGAGCACCGAATAGCCGCCACACATGTCGCCGTACAGCGTCGCGTAACCGACCGACATTTCCGACTTGTTGCCGGTCGTCAAAAGCATGTGGCCGAGCTTGTTCGATATTGCCATCAACAATAGCGCGCGCGAACGGGCCTGAATGTTTTCCTCGGTGATGTCCGCGTCACGGCCCTCGAAGACCGGTGCCAGCATCTGATCGAAGGCCTGCATCGCCGGTCCGATGTTGATGTTTTCCAGCCGCACACCGAGCATTTCGGCGCACGCGGCGGCATCTTCCAGGCTTTCCTCGGACGTATAGGGTGACGGCATCATCACCGAAAGCACCTTGTCCGCGCCCAGCGCGTCGACGGCGACGGCGGCGCTCAGCGCACTGTCGATGCCGCCGGAAAGGCCGATGACGATCCCCGGAAAGCCGTTCTTGTTGACGTAATCGCGTAGCCCCAGCGTCATCGCCTGATAGACGTTTTCTTCCATGCCGAGGCTCGGCTGGGTTTCGGCTTCGCCGCACGCCCAGCCGTCATCGCCGCGCACCCATTCCGTCATCACCAGCGCCTCGCGCCAGAACGGCGCGCGCATCACCATTTTATAGTCGGCATTGACGACGAACGAGCCGCCGTCGAAGGCCAGTTCGTCCTGACCGCCGACCTGGTTGACGTACAATTGCGCCAGCCCGGTTTCGGTGGTGCGCGCAATGGCGGTGTTGAGCCGCACATCGACCTTGTTGACGTCGAAAGGCGAGCCGTTCAGGGAAATCAGGAATTCGGCGCCGCTTTCCTGCAGGCATTCGGCGACATCGGGGAACCACAGGTCCTCGCACACCATGACGCCGAGCCGCACGCCGCGAAACGGGATCGGCCCCGGCAGCGGGCCTTGCGCAAAGACGCGTTTTTCATCGAACACACCGTAATTCGGCAGTTCGTGCTTGAGCCGCACGTGCTTGACCTCGCCGCCGTCGAGCAACAGCGCCGCATTGTACAACCGGCCCTCGACCCGCCACGGCGCGCCGACCAGCATTGCCGGGTATCCTTTGTCGCCCATGCGTGCGGCAAGCGCGATGACGGCGCTTTCGATGCGGTCCTGAAACGCTTCCTTGAGCACCAGATCCTCGGGCGGATAGCCGGACACGGCCAGTTCCGTCGCCACCACCAGATCGGCGCCCAGCGCATGCGCGTCGGCCGCGTATTTTTCAATCAGCGCGACGTTGCCGGCGATATCGCCGACGGTCGGGTTGATCTGGGCTACGGCAATTGAAAGGCGGTCGGTCATTGGCTCAATCAGTCATTCGGAAAGGCGGAAACTAGGCGGGTGGCATACCTCCTGTCAATTGGCACCGCGGCGCGCCAAGATCAAGCTGCAACGCACGGTGTCGGGACGGCGATGGCGGGCCGGAAACAGACGTTGTCATAATTCGCCCGGACAAAGTATGCTTTCGGCGCAATGGTCAAAATGCCTAAAAGTTCCGAAGTGATTATGTACGGCGATCAGGGACAGCCGTCGCCGCAGCGTGCCGAGATCATTTCCGTCGGCAAGGACGGAAAGCCGATCATCGAAAAGGGCGGGTTCGTGGACAAGCCCGTCAAAACGGCCCCGCAGCCCGCCCCGCAGTCGGCCCCGAAACCGGCACCTGCGCCGGAACAGCGCGCGGCTGAGCGCGATAAGCCGAAACCTGCGCCGAAACCTGCGCCGCAACCCGCACCAGCCGCCCAGAAGCCGGCGGCACCCGAGAAGAAGCCGCAGCCGAAAACCAGGAATCCGGCATCCGTCAAGGAACAGAGCAAGGCGCTTGCCGATAACGCGGTCGGGTCGTTCGTCGATCAGATGAAAAAGGCCGCCAGCGCCAACGGCGGCATGCTGTCGTTGCAGGACATCGACGCGATGCAATCCACCTTGGCGCAAAAGGCCCGCGAGATGCAGGCCGATATCGAAGCGACGATGGACAGCTATGCCGACGCCCGCGACAAGGAAAAGTTTGCCAAGGAACGGGTCGATCCGTTCTTCCGCCTGATGGTCAAGCCGTTTGCGCACCTGTTCGGTGAAAAGCCGAGCCGAAAGGGCGTAACGCGGCGCATGCTGCCCGGATATTTCACGGCCATCGGCATGTTGCTCGGTCCCGACAACGTGAGCAATTATGATGAACGCTGCCGGGGTATCGTCGCGCGCCTGAAAAGCGAGGTCGGCGAGGACCGGTTCGACTGGGAAACATTTTACGCGGAACGCGACGCACTGACGGTGCGTCTCGACGCACAGGTCATCATCGCCGCGCAGTTCAGCGATTACGACAAGCGCTCGCGCTGGTTCATCGATCTGGTGAATACAAACCTGGCGGGTCTGCCCGGCAGTGCCGGCGAGGCGGAACGGCGCTGGTCGCTGGATGAGCCCGGGTTCCGCCGCATGCTGGATGCGATGTTGTCCGATCTGCGCAAGGTGCTGTCATCGGAAAAAGGCCGCGAGCGGCTGGTCAAGCGGCACGGCGCGAGCATCGTCGATAACGCCAACACGGCGTTGAAGCGCTTACTGACGGGCTGAGCCCGCGTTTATTTCTATTTGGATCTTTTCCGCAGAAGGAATTCCCGGCCGACCTTGACTGACGGCTTGCCGCCGTAATCGACGATGTCGGCGGTGGCATAGGTTTCGGTCCATTTCGTCGGTAGGAACGAACCGGTGCCGATCAGGTCGATCGGCGCCTTTGCGTCGGCCATGACCTTGCATTTCTCGACGTCGAAGCCGCTGGAAACGACGATCTTCACGGCGTCGAAGCCGCCTCGGTCAAGATGTTCGCGCAGATGGAACACGGCCGCCGCCGAAACCCCGGTCCCGGTCAGATAGCGCAGTTCGGCGTCGTTGCGGTAGCGGCGGATCGCCTGCGGAGCGTGGCGTTCGAGCACGCTGTAGGATTCCTGCGGGTCCAGTCCCTCGACGAATCGCCCGCCGTGGGTGTCGAGGCGGATCGAAATCCGGCCCTCGGTCGCCATCGCCGGGAAACGGCGGCAGACCGTCAGCGCGTCGGTGATTTCCTGGCCGTAATAATCGACCAACGCCGTCAACGGCTGGTCGGGGAAGGTGTCGACGAACATTTCCGCCGCCTTCAACGTCGATCCGGCATAACCGATCAGCGCATGCGGCATGGTGCCCTTGCCGTGGGTTTCGCCGAAATAGTGCGCGGTGGCCTCGGTCGCGTTGCCGATGAAGCCCTTGGCGCCGACCTGTTCGCGTGCCGCACGCGATCCGACCGATGCTGCATAGGCCATGGTTTCCGCCATCTCGATGCCGGTCGAATGGCGCGCGTCCATGGCCAGAAAACTGACTTCGGGCAATTCAACACACATGGTGAAGGCGTTGTTCGCGGCGACGCATGCCGCGCCCAGCTTCTGCAGATACAGGGTTTCCAGATCGACCAGATGGAACATCGAGCCGGTGATATACAGCAAAGGCTCACCGGCGCCGACCCACTGGCCTTCGTCGTAGTTCAGGTTGATGTCGAAGCTGACGCCGCGCTCTTCGGCGATCTTGTGCAGCCAGTCGAGCATCAGCTTCGGCGCGAAGATGACGGGGCGGCGCATGAACACCGCATAGGTCACCTTCTTGTCGCCGAACCGTCCGACGATTTCCTTGGTCCGGGTAAAATAGTGATCGCTCCACCGCGACACGTCGGCGGCAGAAGGGTTCTGCGTCGCGTGAACGACGTGTTGCGTCGCCGTCTCTTTCGACTTGCTGTCCTGGTCGGAGGCCATTCAGCCCTCCCGGTTGTCTAGCTTGCGGCGCGTGTCGGTTGCTTGGCGATGCGCACGGACTTCAGTTCTTCCGCCAGCAAAAACGCCAGTTCCAGCGACTGTTGCGCGTTCAGGCGCGGATCGCAGTGCGTATGATAGCGGTCCGACAGGTCGGCATCGGTGATGGCCATGGCGCCGCCCGTGCACTCGGTGACGTCTTGTCCGGTCATCTCCAGATGCACGCCGCCGGCATAGGTGCCTTCCGCTTCGTGCGCTTCGAAGAAGCCTTTGACCTCGCCGAGAATGCGGTCGAACGGGCGCGTCTTGTAGCCGCTCGATGCCTTGATGACGTTGCCGTGCATCGGATCGCAGACCCACGCCACGTTGCGGCCTTCCTGCTTCACGCGGCGCAGCAGTGGCGGCAGAAGGTCAAGGACCTTTTCCGAGCTCATGCGCGCGATCAGCGTCAACCTGCCCGCTTCGTTTTCCGGGTTCAGCGTATCGATCAGACGGATCAGTTCGTCCGGGTCGGTGCTGGGGCCGCATTTCATGCCGATCGGGTTGCCGATGCCGCGCATGAATTCGACGTGCGCGTGATCGGGCTGGCGGGTGCGGTCGCCGATCCACAGGAAGTGCGCCGACGTGTCGTACCAGTCGCCGGTCGTGCTGTCGACGCGGGTCAGGGCCTGTTCATAGTTCAACAGCAGCGCCTCGTGGGCGGTGTAGAAATCCGTCTCGCGCAGCTGCGGCGTGCTTTCCGCAGTCAGTCCGCAGGCCGCCATGAAGTTCAGCGTCTCGTCGACGCGGTCGGCCATGTCCTGATAGCGTTCCGCTTCCGGGCTGTCGGCGATGAAGCCGAGCGTCCACTGATGCACCTTGTGCAGGTCGGCATAGCCGCCCTGGGAAAACGCGCGCAAAAGGTTGAGCGTCGCAGCCGACTGGTTATAGACGCGCATCAGCCGGTCCGGGTCCGGGGTCCGGTCCTCCGGCGTGAACGGCATCGCGTTGACCATGTCGCCCCGGTAGCTGTCGAGCGTCACATCGCCCTGCGTTTCCGTCGGCGCCGAACGCGGTTTGGCGAACTGCCCGGCCATGCGACCGATCTTGACCACCGGCATGGCGGCACCGAACGTGAGAACGAACGCCATCTGCAGAATCACGCGGAATGTGTCGCGGATGTTGTCGGGGTGGAATTCGGCGAAGCTTTCGGCGCAATCGCCGCCCATCAACGCGAACGCCTTGCCGTCGGCGACAGCGCCGAGCGATTTTTTCAGACTGCGTGCTTCACCGGCAAACACCAGCGGCGGCACCCGGCTCAAAGCGTTTTCGACGTCAGCCAGTTTGGCGGCGTCGGGGTAATCCGGCACCTGCACGATCGGTTTTTCGCGCCAGCTCGTCGGTGTCCAGTCGGTAGCCATGGTGAACCTCAAATGTCTCTGCCCAATATCAAGCCCCACGATATAGTCGTATCCGCCGGCCTTTTCCAGTCAAAACCGGGGATTGGGCCGGGAATCGCGCGGTCCCGGAAAAGAAGCGAACTGAATCCGTGCCGCAGCCGTAAAATATTCATCGACCGTATATCCCGTGGTGAGCGGCCATGTGGTATAGTCGGCCGACAGCTTGAGGAGATATGGATATGCTCTACAGCCTCTCGAATATTCCCGACGACAAACTTTCCGCCGTGCAGGCCATCGAACGCGAAATCGGCCAGCCGCTTCTGGCATTCACCGAAGTGAAGGCCCAGCCGGCGCGTCTCGACCGCGAAAAGCTGGCGAAGATCCGCGAACTCGAAGAAGACCTCGGGGTCGTGCTCGTGGCGGTCAGCGGCTAGTCTGCGGCGGCCTTCATCCTGAGGAGCGGCAGAGCCGCGTCTCGAAGGATGATCGGCGTTCAACTTTCGTCGTCGCGCAGCGGCTCACGCATGGTGACAAACTCCTCCGCCGCCGTCGGGTGGATGCCGATGGTGGCGTCGAAGTCGGCTTTGGTGGCGCCCGACTTCACGGCGATGCCGATGCCCTGGATGATTTCCGGCGCGTCGTCGCCGATCATGTGGGCGCCGAGGATTTTGTCGGTGTCCTTGTCGACGATCAGTTTCATCACCGAATGCTCGTCACGGCCCGAGAGCGTGTGCTTCATGGGCCGGAAGCGCGATTGATAGATCGCCACGTTATGGTCCTTGCGGGCGTCTTCTTCGGTCAGACCGACGGTGCCGATGGGCGGTTGCGAGAACACCGCCGATGGGATGTTGTCATAGCTGACCGATGTCGGCTTACTTTCATAGATGGTACGCGCGAAGGCCATGCCTTCGGCCAGCGCGACCGGCGTCAACTGAACGCGGTCGGTGACGTCGCCGATGGCATAAATGCTGTCGACGCTGGTTTGCGAATATTCGTCGACGACGATGGCCCCGTTCCTGTCCATTTCGACGCCGACGTCTTCAAGGCCGATGCCCTTGGTGTTGGGGCCGCGCCCGGTGGCGTACATGACCAGATCGGTTTCCAGAAAATCGACGTGATCGAGGCGCAGAGAATAGCCGCTGTCGGTCTTTTCGATGGATTTGACCTGGCATTCGGACAGCACGTCGATGCCTTTCTTGGTCATTTCGTCCCTGAGCGCGTCGCGCATGGTCTGATCGAAGCCGCGCAGAATGTTTTCGGCCCGGATGATCACCGTGACCTTGGCGCCCAGCGCGGCGAAGATGCCGGCGAACTCGACGGCGATGTAGCCGCCGCCGACGATGACGATGCGCTCAGGCAGATTTTCCAGATCAAGCGCCTCGTTCGACGTGATGGCGTGTTCGATGCCGGGCACGTCGGGCAGCTTCGGCCAGCCGCCGGTGGCGATCAGGATATGTTCGGCGGTATAGGTCTTGCCTTCGACCTCGACCGTGTGCGCATCGACCAGCTTGCCGGTGCCGGTGATTTCCTCAACCCCGGCCTCGCGCAGCAGACGGTGATAGACGTCTTCGAGCCGGTTCAGCTCCTCGGTTTTGGCGCGCATCAGTTTGGGCCAGTCATGGCTGCGTTCGCCGACGTTCCAGCCGAACCCGGCGGCGTCTTCGAAGTCGCCGGCGAAGTGCGCCCCGTACACCAGTAGCTTTTTCGGCACGCAGCCGCGCATCACGCAGGTGCCGCCGATGCGCAGGTTCTCGATGACGGCGACTTTCTTGCCGTAGCGTTGCGCCGAAAAGCGCGATGCCCGGACGCCGCCGGAACCGCCGCCAATGGTGATCAGGTCGTAATCGTATTCAGCCATGTCTCGTCCTTATCCGTTCGGACCCCATAGATAAGGGGTGACCGGCAATCCGGCCACCCCCTTGGGCTATCGTTTATTCAAATCACCGTGATCGGTGCAGCTTTTATTGAATGCCGCCCATGCACAGGTATTTGGTTTCGACGTAGTCTTCGATCCCGTACTTGGAGCCTTCGCGGCCCATGCCGGATTCCTTCATGCCGCCGAACGGCGCCACTTCGGTCGAAATGATGCCTTCGTTGATGCCGACGATCCCGTATTCGAGCTGTTCGGCGGTTTTCCAGATCCGGCCGATATCGCGGGAATAGAAGTACGCGGCGAGACCGAACTCGGTGTCGTTGGCCCACTTAACGACTTCGTCGTCGGACTTGAACTTGAAGACCGGGGCGAGCGGACCGAAGGTTTCCTCCTTGGCGACCTTCATATTCTGCGTAACGTCTGCGACCAGGGTCGGCTCATAGAACGTGCCGCCCAATTCGTGGCGCTTGCCGCCGATGACGACGCGCGCACCGTGGTCGACGGCATCCTTCAGATGCTCTTCGACCTTTTCGACAGCGGACATGTTGATCAGCGGGCCCTGCTGGGTTTCGCCCTTGAGGCCGTCGCCGACTTTCATTGCCGAGATGGCCTGGCTGAAGCGCGCGAGAAACTCGTCATAGACGCCTTCCTGCACATAAATGCGATTGGCGCAGACGCAGGTTTGACCGGTGTTGCGGTACTTCGAGGCCATGGCGCCGACGACGGCGGCGTCCAGGTCGGCGTCGTCGAATACGATGAACGGTGCGTTGCCGCCCAGCTCCATCGACACTTTCTTGACCGTCCCGGCACACTGTTCGAGCAGGATCTTGCCGACTTCGGTGGAGCCGGTGAAGGTCAGTTTGCGGACGATCGGATTCGACGTCATTTCGCCGCCGATCTCGCCGGATTTGCCGGTGATGACATTGATAATGCCTTTCGGCACCCCGGCGCGGTCGGCCAGTTCGGCCATGGCGAAGGCCGAATAGGGGGTTTCCGTCGCCGGTTTGATGACGATCGGGCAACCGGCGGCCAGCGCCGGGCCGGCCTTGCGGGTGATCATGGCGGCGGGGAAGTTCCACGGTGTGATCGCGGCAACGACGCCGACCGGTTCCTTGATGACGACGATGCGCTTGTCGGCGCCGTGCTGCGGGATGGTGTCGCCGTAGATGCGTTTGCCTTCCTCGGCAAACCATTCAATGAACGACGCCGCATAGCCGACCTCGCCCTTGGCTTCGGCCAGCGGCTTGCCCTGTTCGGCGGTCATCAGGATGCCCAGATCTTCCTGGTTTTCCATCATCAGCTCGAACCACTTGCGCAGGATCACCGAGCGCTCTTTGGCGGTCTTGGCACGCCACGCCGGCCACGCCGCGTTGGCGGCATTGATGGCGCGCTTGGTTTCTGCGGCGCCGGCCTTGGGGATGGTGCCGAGTTTCTCGCCGGTCGCCGGGTTGGTGACATCGATGGTTTCACCGCTGTCGGCATCGACCCAGGCGCCGTCGATAAAGCATTGCTGGCGAAAAAGCTTCGGATCGGAAAGTTGCATGGAAAAAATGTCTCCTTGGGTTTGTCGCCGTCCGGGGTCTGCTCTGCGCACCTTGCGTGGCGGCTTGGTCCGGTTCGGCGGTCTGCGATTCGCGAAGCCGCAGGTCTACAGGCGACTTCATGCACCATGATGTAGTGCATCCGAAACGGATTTGAAAGGCATGGCGTCGCGTCGGCGTGATTATGTCTATTATACAGTGTACGCGTGAAATCGCTGCGGATCGTCAGGTTTGTGCGGGTGACACGTAAGACATTAACGATGTGAGCCCTATATTTCGGGGGTTGCGGGCGCGGCGGCACAAATTGAGTCCTTTTTGTCACGGCCATGCCGGTTATGGTTAAAAAAACGTGGTGACATATGGCATTACGCCGATTGTGTGCTTTTTGCCACAGTGACGCTAAAAATCCTCACGTGGGTGTGAATTCGCTTTGCCGGGACGCGGAAATGGATATGATCCCTATCGGAAGCCGCCGTTAGCGGCTGGGACGCCCGCCGTATCGCGGCTTCCCTTTAAAACTGGGGATACCCCATCTCGTTTGGTGAAGGAGAAACCAAAGTGAACATCAAAACCACTCTCAAAACGTCGGTTGCTGCCGCCGCCCTCTTCGCGGTTGCAGTTCCGGTCGCCGAAGCTGGCACCGTCAGCAACGGCAATGGCAACTCGGTTACCGTTTCCGGTCAGGTCAGCAAAGCGTTCCTGTACTTCGACGACGGTAAGTCCACCGACACGGCCGTTGTCGACAACGACAACAGCGGTTCGCGTTTCCGTATCCTGGGTTCCGGCAAAGTCAACGAAGCCGTTTCCGTTGGTACGGCTCTGGAAGTTGAATTCCAGGACAACGCCTCGAACAACTTCGTCCTCGACGACAGCAGCGCTGCTGGTAACGGTGCGAACTCGAACGCCGCTGCCGACACGTTCGGTCAGGGCAACTTCAACCAGCGTCGTATGGAAGCATACATCAGCCACAAGCAGTTCGGTAAACTGTCGATCGGCCAAGGCCCGACCGCTTCCGACGGTACGGCTGAAACCATGCTGGGCGGTTCGTACATGGCTGCCGGTGGTGGCGTGTTCTTCGTCATCGGTTCCGCCAACATCCGTACGGCCAACCAGGCTGACAACACCTTCGGTACGACGACTTGGGGTTCCAAGTTCACGAACCTCGATGGTGCCAGCCGTTCGGACCGTATCCGCTACGACTCGCCGACGTTCGCCGGCTTCCAGGTTTCCGGTTCGGCTCTGTCCGATGGCCGTGCCGACGTTGCCGTTCGTTACAAAGGCAAGTTCGACAGCGTGACCGTCAAAGGTGCCGCTTCGTACCTGAGCCAGTCCGCTGCCAGCACGACGGTTGATGACCAGTGGGTCGTTTCCGCCGCTGCGAAGCACGACAGCGGTCTGACCATCCGTGGTCACTATGGTGCGGCTGACAAGTCCAACTCGAACGCCAACACCAAAGAAACCAAAGCATGGAACGTGAGCGCCGGTTACGACGCTTCGCTGACCAGCATGGGTACGACCGCGTTCGCCGTCGGTTACACCGTTACCGAAGATGCCGCCGCCAATGGCGACGAAGGTACGATGATCGACTTCGGTGTCGTTCAGCACCTCAGCGACGCTGGCACGGAACTGTATCTCGGTGTGCAGATGATGGAGTTCGACGACGCGAGCGCCGTCAACTACGAAGATGCGACCGCCGTGTTCGCCGGTACGCGCATCAAGTTCTAAGGAACTTTTTGCACAGCTTTCGGAACGTTCGCGTTCCGAACGGGAAGGCCAGGTCTTCGGACCTGGCCTTTCTTTTTGTCTGAATTCGGATTACGGGTTCATGCATGAAGAACGACGCCGATATCCAGCAAACGCTTCAAGCCGCCCTCGGTGGCGGCAACCCGGCGGCCGCGTTGGCACAGACGGAAGAAGCGTTTTTTACACCCGGTGCCACGCCAAGCCCCGCCATGTGGTTTCTGCGCGGCCAGGTGGCGGAGCGCGCCACCGATTACCACGCCGCGCTGCGGGCGTTTTTGCGTGCGACCGACACGGAAGCGCCCGATCCGGCGCACCTGTTCCATTGCGGGTACTTCCTGTTAAACACCGCCCAGCCATGGGCGGCGGCGCGGATGTTCGAGGCGCTCGATAAACGTGTTCCGGGCAATGCCGAAATCGCCGTCGCGCTCGCCAAGGCGTACCTGGACGCGGAGAATTACCGCAAAAGCGCCGTGATTTGGGAAAAACTCTATAAAAAGACCAAGGCCGAAGAGATATTGCTGCCGCTGGCCGAGGCGCGCGTGCTTGCCGGTGACGAGAAATCCGCCGTCAAATTGCTGGACGGTCATCCGGAGCGCTACCGCCAGATCATCGTCGCACTTCAGGAGCGCGGCGCATCGAGCGAAGCGTACCGGATCGCGCGGAAAGCGACTTCGCTGTGGCCGACGCAACCGCATGCATGGGCTTATCGCGGCATCATCAGTGCCGAGATGGACAATCCGTCCGATGCCGTGCGGTGTCATGAAAAAGCGTTGTCGCTGACCCCGGGCGTACCCGACTTTCTGTTCAATCTGGGTACGGTCCATGCCGCGAGCGGGGCAACGGAAAAGGCCGCTGAAACGTTCCGCGCCGGACTGGCCCGTGCGCCTGAGGATATCCGCATGCTCCGCGCGCTTGCCGACTGCATTCGTTTCACCGGCGAAACACCTGAACTGACGACGCTCGAACGGCTGGCGGCATCGGGCGATCTGTCGGCGTATGACCGGGCCGGTGTGATGTATAGCCTCGGCAAGGCGTATGACGACATAAAACGGCACGGTGACGCGATGCGCGCCTACATCGCCGGGGGCGCTGCGCGTGCCGGCGAGCGGCAATTTGATGTCACCGATGAAATCGCGTTGCTGGGGCGGATACGCGATCTGTTCGCCACACTCGACCCGGCGGCACTGGCCACGGCCGGACACCGAAGCGAAAAGCCGGTCTTCATCGTCGGGCTGCCGCGAAGCGGCACGACGCTGGTCGAACAAATTCTTGCCGGGCACGAACAGGTGCAGGGGGGCGGGGAGCTTCCTTTTCTCCGCGATGCGGTGCTGCATGCCTGCGATGGGCGTATCGGGCGCCGGGCGCTGTCGCCATGGGAATTCGCCACACCGCGCGGGGCCCCGGAGGCATCGGAAATTAAGGACATCGCCGGGCGCTATCTCAAGGCCGCCGACGCCCTTGCGCCCAAAGCGAAGCGACTGGTCGACAAACAGCCGTTGAACGATCGCTACGCCGGGTTTGCGGCCCTGGCGTTTCCCAACGCAACAATCATTCATTGCGTGCGCGATCTCAGGGATACCGGCGTCTCGTGTGTCTCGAAAAATTTCGAAGCCGAATTCGCGTTTACCGACGATCCCGCATCCTTTGCAGCCTATGCCCGCGCACAGCGCGATCTTATGGCATTCTGGGCGGCGCTGTTTCCGGGCCGCATCGTCACGGCGCCATACGAGGACCTGGTGCGCGATCCGGAAACCGAGGCCCGCCGGCTGGTGGCCGCCATCGGGCTGGACTGGTCGGATGCCTGTCTCGATCTCGCAAGTTCGGATCGTATGGTGCGGACCGCCAGTGCGCAGCAAGTCCGCCAGGACGTTTATAAATCCGCGCTCAACCGCTGGCAGCGGTATCTCCCTGAAATCGAACCCATGGTGAAATTGCTGGACGGCGTCGAGTAGCTCGCCCGCGGCGCTTAGCCGGCGGAGGTCATGTCCGCCAATTCGGCCCGCCAAAGATCCGCATAGGGACAATCGCGGTATTCCTCGAAGTACGGCCCGCCCTTGGTGAAGTGCAGATTGGCTGCATTGTCGATCGGTGGATTGTAATCGACGAGATGATTCCAGCGCTCCGGAATTTCGCCGATGTCATCGTCGCTTTTCAGCCATTTGAACTGGTGCAACTCAAGACCCGACGCCGTGTTCACATAGTCCGGCGTCAGCGCCTGGCATTTGGCATTGTTGAACAGGATCACGCTGGACCAGTTTTTCTTCTCGTACTTGGTCTGCGGCTGATTGAGAAACTTACGATCTTCCTCGGGGACATGGTTGTGCTTCACCACCTGTACGGCGAAACGCTCGTCGCGCATTTCCCAAAGCTCGTTGATATCGTCCTCGACCAGCATGTCGCAGTCCATGAAAATGGCCCAGCCCTGATAGTCGCAAAGATACGGCGTCAGAAACCGTGAGAACGAGAACTCCGTCGATTGCAGGGGATGCTTCTCGCGGTTGAACACCCCCTGTAACTGCGACAGCATGATCGGCGTAATCGACACCGGTTGCGAGGCGCGCTTGTGAATGCTGTGCGACAGCACATGCATGGCAACGCTTTCGCGGGAATCGTATCCGATAAAAACTCTGATCATGTATCGTCTTTCAGTTGTTCAAGCGGCATTCTAGATTTGCCGCCATATCGTTGACAACCGGTTCCCACTCGCCCGGGTGCTGCGGGCGGAACTGCCGCACGTCCCGATACCATGGCGTGTGCTCGCGGTCGATGAACCAGAGCCAATAGGGTGAAAACGCCTGTGCGACCCATGTCGGCTTTTCCAGTGCGGCGGCGATGTGCGCGGATGTGTTCGAACACTGGATGACGAGATCGAGGCTATCGATCTGGGCGATCTGGTTTTCAAGCTCGGCCAGCGGATCGACCTCGGGCCAGTCGTGCACCGTGATACCGTGCCGTTCGTGCAGGCGCGCCCGCTCGTCCGCCGTATCGCCGTATTGCAGGTTGATGAAATGGCACCCCGGCACGCGTAGGACGGGCAGAAAATCCTCCAATTCGAGGCTTCTTTGCTTCTTGGCGACATTGATCGCGCCGCCGCGCCAGGCAATGCCGATCTTCAGCCCGTCGCCCAGGGCCTGGAGCGCGGCTTGCCATTTTTCACGAAGGCCCGGTTCCGAGATTAACTTCCGCGGCCGGGCGTTTTCGATGTCCGAGACGCTGTTGCGAAATATGCCCGGCAGATCACCGAACCCGACTTCGAGATCATGGGGTGGGAATTTTTTCTGCGTATAGCTTTCGTTCGGAATCACCGTGAGTTCCGGAAACGTCCGGCTGAAGCACGGTACCAGGCGGGCGTGACATTCAAGAATGACGTTGGCGTCGGGGTGCTTCTCAATCACGTCGGGCAGGCATGTGGCGAAGACGATTTCGTCGCCGGGGCCCTGTTCGCCGCGAATCAGGAGCGTTCGCGTGCCGAGCGCTTCGCCAGTCCAGCGATGTTCGCTCAGGGGATAAAAGCCATTCTGTGCATTGGTCTCCCAGCGTTCTTTGTAAAGCGGCCAGCCTTCCTCGAACTGTTCCGTCATCAATAAAAGCACGGCTAGCTTCATGCCCCACTGCGGATCGTCGGGGGCAAGATCGCGTGCGCGGCGCGCCGCGAGGATCGCTTCGTCGTAGCGTCCGAGCTGGCGCAACGAACCGCCGAGGTTGCCGTGATAATCCGGGTCGTTCGGATTGATTTCGATGGCTTCGCGGAACAGTTCGACGGCACTTTCGAAATCTCCCAGTTCTTCGAGCGTCAAGCCGAGGTTGTTGCGGATACCGGGGTTGCCCGGGCTTTGCGTTCGCGCCTTTTCGAGCAACGATTTTGATTTTTCGAGGTCGCCGGTTTTTCGCAGCGATTCCGCGTAATTGATCACGACGTTCAGGTTGTCCGGCACCTTCCGGTACAAATCGGCCAGCACGTCGAGGGCGTCTTCGGCGTGCTTCATTTTGATCAGCGCAGCGCTAAGATCGATTTGAAAGTCTATGTTGTCGGGCGCGATCTCCGTCGCCCGCTTGATGTGGCGAAAACCTGCTTCCATCTCACCGGCCAGCATCGCGGCGACGCCATAGTTGTTGTGCACGTCGGGGCGATCCGGGGCGATTTTCAGGCACGGACGAAGGATTTGTTCGGCGCGTTTCGCCCGGCCCGTTTCGATGTAAAGAATGCCGAGCGCGAAAAGCACTTCCGGGTGGTCCGGCGCCGCCTTGAGCGACGCCTTGAGGGATTTTTCCGCATTGGCCAGGTCGCCCGCGTAAAAAAACTGCCGACCTTTTTCGAGTAGTTGCAGGGCTTTTTGCTGTTTATGCGGAGAATTCAATGCTTTTGGCCGTCAGATGCTTTTGTCTTTCTGCGGTGCCGGTTCTTCGGGCATCTGCTTCTTGAGATCCTGGATCATGTCGTCAAAGAACTTCTTGGTCTTCTTTGCCTGTTCCTCGAACCAGGGTTTCGCTTTGTCATAGGCAACGCCGGCATCGCACGCCGCGTAATTTCCCGAACACTGCGGCACGCACGCGGCGCGCCCGGCGGTATCGTCGGCGAATCTCGTATTGCAGTCATTCATACACGCATCGAACGCTTCGGCGCATGCATCATGGCTTTTGCCGTCTGCTACCACGGGCTGGGCCAGGACGGTGAACGCCAGAACAACAGGGATACACAGCCATTTCATCGTCATTACTCCACGGTCACGCTTTTCGCCAGATTACGCGGCTGATCGACATCGGTGCCCTTGATCACGGCCACATGATACGCCAGCAACTGTACCGGGATCGCATATAAAATGGGCGAAACAAAGGCATTTACGTTGGGGAGCGCGATAATGGCTTCGGCGCTGTCCTTCAGGTGCGCCGCACCGGCGCTGTCGCTGAAGACGATGACCTTGCCGCCGCGGGCTTTCACTTCCTGAATGTTGGAGGCGGTTTTTTCGAACAGTTTGTCCCCGGGCGCGATGCAGATGATCGGCACGGCCTCGTCGATCAGCGCAATCGGGCCGTGCTTCATTTCCCCGGCGGCATAGCCTTCGGCGTGGATGTACGAGATTTCCTTCAGCTTCAGCGCGCCTTCGAGGGCAATCGGATAGTTCGTGCCGCGCCCAAGATAAAGAACGTCGCGGGCTTCGGCGACGCTCAGCGCCAACTCGCGGATCGCGTCATCATGGTTCAACACTTCCGCGGCGCGGGCCGGCACTTCCGTCAGCGCGCCGACTAGATCCGCGACCTCGGCTTCTGAAAGCGTACCGCGCGCTTCGGCGGTGGCAATGGCGAGACACGCCAGCACGGTGAGCTGCGTCGTGAACGCCTTGGTCGAGGCAACGCCGATTTCCGGCCCGGCCAAGGTCTGCAGCACGGCGTCGGATTCTCGCGCAATCGCGCTTTCCGGAGCGTTGACGATGGACAGGATTTTCTGCCCGCCTTCCTTGGCGTGGCGCAACGCCGCCAGCGTGTCGATGGTTTCGCCGGACTGCGAAATAAAGATCGCAACCCCGTTCTCGGGCGGGACCGGATCGCGGTAGCGGTATTCCGACGCGATATCGACCTCGACCGGGATGCGGGCCAGGCTCTCGAACCAGTACTTGGCGGTCATGCAGGCATAATAAGATGTGCCGCAGGCGATCAGCGTAATTTTGTCGGCCTTGGCCAGATCGACGTCGCCTTCGGGCATGATGATGCGGCGCTCAGAAGGATTGATCAGCGAGTGCAGGGTGTCGCCGATAACCTGCGGCTGTTCATAAATTTCCTTCAGCATGAAATGCCGATAGCCGCCCTTGCCGATGGCGGCGCCCGACAGCTCGGTCAGGCGGATCGGACGGTCGACGGGATTGCCGTCGATGTCGAACACCTCGGCACTGTCCGACGTCAATATCGCCCAGTCACCGTCTTCCATATACAGAATGCGGTTCGTCAGCGGCGCCAGCGCCAAAGCGTCCGATCCCAGGTACATTTCGTCGTCGCCGAAACCCAGCGCCAGCGGGCTGCCCTGGCGTGCCGCCGCCATCAGGTTATGCTCGCCGGAAAAGATGAAGCCGAGAGCGAAAGCGCCGTGCAGTTTCTTGATGGTCTCGAAGACCGCATCCTTGGGTGAAAGCCCGCGATCGAGACCCAGCGTTACCAGATGCGCAACGACCTCGGTATCGGTTTCCGATGCCAGCGTGCAGCCGGCGGCGGCGACTTCTTCGCGCAGTTCCTTGAAGTTCTCGATGATGCCGTTATGGACCACGGCGACCCGTTCCGTCGCGTGCGGGTGGGCGTTCTGTTCATTGGGGACGCCATGCGTCGCCCAGCGCGTGTGGCCGATCCCGGTGGTGCCTGCGAGCGGCTGCTCACCAAGGCGCTTGTCGAGATTGATCAGCTTGCCTTCGGCGCGACGTCGGTCGATGCCGCCGTTGACCAGCGTCGCGATCCCAGCGGAATCGTAGCCCCGGTATTCGAGCCGTTTCAGCGCTTCGAGAAGCCGCGGCGTGGCGGGGTTGTTGCCGACGATACCGATAATGCCGCACATCAGCCTTTCTCCCCACGGTCCTTGAGCGCCTGCTTGCGCTCCCGGGTCTGGCGGCCCCAGTCCTTGATCTCGCGCTGCGGCGCGCGCGTGACGGCCAGCGCGTCGGCACTGATGTCCTTGGCGATGGTGCTGCCGGCCCCCGTGACGGCGCCTGCTCCCACGCTGACCGGCGCCACGAGCGACGTGTTCGAGCCGATGAAGGCGCCGTCGCCGATGGTCGTCCGCCATTTGAAGACGCCGTCGTAATTGCACGTGATGGTGCCGGCGCCGATGTTCGCCCCCGCGCCGACGTCGCTGTCGCCGACATAGGACAGGTGGTTGGCTTTCGCGCCGCTGCCGATGTTGGCGTTCTTGATCTCGACGAAGTTGCCGATGTGCGCGTTCTCGCCGATACACGCGCCGGGCCGGAGCCGGGCATACGGCCCCACGGTGGCGCCCGATGCGATCGTCGCACCTTCCAGGTGGCTGAAGGCGCGGATGGTAACGTTGTCGGCGATCTCTACGCCGGGCCCGAAGACGACGTTCGGCTCGATCACCACGTCGCGGCCGATCCGGGTGTCGAAACTGAAAAACACGGTTTCCGGGGCGATCAGCGTCACGCCTTCGGCCATGGCGTCATGGCGCAGACGCGATTGCACGTGTGCTTCGGCCACCGCCAACTCGGCGCGCGAATTGACGCCGTGCAGATCCGCTGCATCGCCGACAGCAAAGGCGCATGTGCGTTTCATTTCGTGCGCGATGTGAATCACGTCCGGCAGGTAATACTCGCCCGCGGCATTGTCGTTACCGATTCGGGCCAGCATGTCGAAAGCGCATGTGCCGTCCAGCGCCATCATGCCAGAACTGCACAGCGTAATGGCGAATTCTTCCGGGTCGGCGTCCTTGGCCTCGACGATGCGGTGCAGGACGCCGTCGTCGTAGGCAATCATGCGGCCGTAGTGGCTGGGATTGTCAGTATGAAACCCGAGCACGACGACCGCCGGATTGTCGGCTTCGGCACGCCGCTCAAGCAGTGCCTGGATAGCACTGACCGGGATCAGCGGATTGTCGGCATTCAGGATCAACAGGTCGTCGATACCGTCCGGCACAGTGCCGCGCGCCGCCAATGCCGCGTGTGCGGTACCCAGGCGTTCCGTCTGCACCGCCGTTGCGTGCGGGGCTGCGGCTTCGCGGACGTTGTCCATGTCCGGGCCGATGACGACGCAGATATCGTCAATGCCGGCGCTTTCCAGGGTCGTCAGGATACGCCTGAGCATCGGCTGCCCGCCCAGCGGGTGCAAAACCTTCGGTGTCGATGATTTCATCCGGGTGCCGTGCCCGGCGGCGAGGACGATGGCGGCGGTGCGTCTGCGGCTCATGATGCTCAGAGTATATCCCGATGCGGTCGTTAGGTGGCAATTCGTGTGCCACATTGACCGGATTCCGCCAAGTCAAACATTGTTACCGCAGATTTCAGCGACTGCGGAGCATACGGGCGATTCGTTATCGCAATGGCCAAAAACAGGTCGATGTAATATGTTTCGTGCGTTCATCGCGACCCGACGTCACAAGAGATTCCGTATGCCCGACCCAATGCTTCATACACACTTGCCGGCGCACCATGAGTGAGACCGGCACCGACGATGTGCTGGGGCGTGTCCGCGTGATGTATGAACAGCATCCGTATCCACCGGTCGACGACGATATCGACGCCTACGCGCGGGGCGAAGCGTGGCTGCTGGAATCGCCGAATCCGAGCTTTCATCTGTACTGGCCGTACAAGCCCTATACGTCGGATCTGGATATTCTGGTTGCCGGATGCGGCACTCAGCAGGCGGCGCAGATTGCCGCCGGGCTGCCGGATGCGCGGATCGTCGCCACAGATATTTCCGATAACAGCTTGAAGGAAACCGCGCGCCTCGCGGAGAAGGCGGGGGCCGGCAATCTGCATCTCGAAAAGCTGGCCATCGAAGATACGCCCGCGCTGGGCCGGGATTTCGATCTCGTGATCTGCACCGGCGTGTTGCATCATCTGGCCGACCCGGATGCCGGGCTGGCGGCGCTTGCACGCGTGTTACGCCCGTCGGGATCGATGCATCTTATGTTGTACGGGCGTCATGGTCGCACCGGGGTTTACATGCTGCAGGCGCTGTTCCGTGCGCTATGTATCGACCCGTTGAAGATCAACTCCGGCGATATCGCGAAGATTCGTGCGCTTATCGACACATTGCCGCCAGCGCATCCGTTCGCGGCGGTCAAAGACCTGCACCCGGACTGGCGTGATGACGAAGGACTGGTCGATCTGTTGCTACACGTCCAGGACCGGGCCTATGCGATTGGTGAAGTGTACGATTTTCTGCGTAACGGTGGATTGAAGATGCAGAAGCTGCTGTTCGCCGGGCGCACGGACCCGCTTTTCACGCCGCTGGCCGATGTCGCCGGAAAGGGGTTCGCCGCATTGCCGGATGTCGAACAGCGCGCCGCTGTCGAGCTTTACCGCGCGTCGATCAAAAAGCATGTGTTCGTTGCATGTCATGACGCCCGCCCGGCGGACGATTACGAGATCGGCGCGGGGCGCAAACACTGGGGCCGCGTGCAGCCGATCCTCGCACATGGGCTTCAGGTCGCGCGCCCGACCGCCGAGCGTAAAACCTTCCGCATCACCTGGCCTTATCATGCGGAACCGGGGATCGCCGTCGAGACCACGGAAAACGGTATCGCGCTTCTGGAAGCAATCGACGGCAATCGCACCGTCGCCGAGGCGGTGCAGACGGCGGGTTTCAAAAAGTCGGATGCGGCGATGATGCGCCAGCTCGAAGCGTTCCTGGAAAAATGCGCGCGCGCCGATTTCCTCAGCTTCAGGGGGCGGCCTACATCGTCAGGTTGAAGGCGATGGAGATACGTTCTTCCTTGCCGCGCGTCGGCTTGACGCTGTGGCGCAACCAGCTCCTGAACAGGACCATTTCTCCGGCCTGCGGCTTGAAGGCGATCATCGGTGTGTTGATGTCGTTGGTTTCGACCGTCGGCGGGTTAAGCATCACGTCGGCTTGCGGCGCGTGGAACAGCAACTCGCCGCAGCCTTCGGGCGCCGCGACATAATAAATGCCGCTGATCGCCGAGTTCGGATGCACGTGGACTTCCTGTGAATCGCCTTGTCCGTACACGTTGACCCAGCATTCGGTAATGCGGAGCGGGTGGTTCGCGGTGTCGAGCGCGTATGCCTCGGCGAACGCGGCGGCCTCGGAAGCGATATGCTTTTGCAGATTGGCAAACGCCGGACGGGTCAGCAGGTTGTCGCCGCTGGCGATGGTCGTATAGAGATTGCAGCTCCAGCCGTCGGGCAGGCTGTTCGGCACCGTGCCCCGGATACTGGCCAGCTCGCCGATGATCTCCTGGTTCAGCGCCGCTGAATTTTCGATGGTCGACGTCTGTACGCCGACGGGGAAAAACGAGTGCATTCCGCGTTGGTTCATGGTGGCGCTCTCCTGTTATGGCGCGGCGTCAGGCATAGGCCCGGTCGAAACCGTAGCCACCCTGCAGCATGACGTTGAAACTCAGGCTGATCCGTTCCTTGTCGGAGCGGTTGATGGCGACCCGGTGCGCCAGCCACGACGGGAACATGACGATCTGCCCCGGTTCCGGCACCACCGCATAGGTGTGGTTGTTGAACGGGGTCAGTTCCTTGATGTCGGGCAGCAGCACGTTGGCCTGCGGGCGCGGGTCGTCGAAGACGATGGCGCCGCATTCCGGCGAGGTCTTCAGGTAATACACGCCGCTCAGCACGTTGTTCGGGTGGACGTGGTTTTTGTGCGAATAGCCGGGCCGCGACACATTGAACCAGAAGCTGGTGATGTGAACGTCCTCGTACTTGTATTGCAGGAATTCGAGCACTTCGCGTGTCGCCGTCAGCGCCAGATCGACGAACTGCTTCGCATCCTCGCGGTGGTGGAG
>Ga0209578_10000752_pt1 | contig 35914 bp, 30 predicted proteins | sample tdAd472_FD_187127 | JGI IMG/M metagenome (GOLD analysis project Ga0209578, IMG submission 187127) | Marine sediment microbial communities from the Atlantic coast under amendment with organic carbon and nitrate - tdAd47.2 (SPAdes)... | ecosystem: Environmental > Aquatic > Marine > Coastal >...
CATAGGCGACGTCGTCAAGCTACGCCTCGACGATCTGGCAACTGATAACGAAGCAATGCGTGATTACATCACCCATTGATGGGCTGGGACGCCAACTTCGGGCAAGCGGCGAGAGCGAAAGACAAGGCTGACGTAGGCGCTGTCAGTCTAATAAAAACAGTCTCAGAAATGCCCGGCAACCCCGATGTCCGGCCGCAGGCTGACGCCATTCGGCGAGAGCGGCTGAACGGTTCTGCTTAAAAACATCGCTGCGGTTGAGATGACGGTCGTGGTTGAAATGGTTGTGGATCTCTCCTGCGAACAGCAGATCCTCGACCTGCCGTAGCGACAGCGAATAACGAATGGTCCTCGTCACCGCCAGGCGGATCGCTTCAAGCAAGGCGTTGAAACAGCGGAAGGGATTTTATCCCCGGAGGCTATGAAAGCCCCCTTCCCGGTTCAAGCTGATTTAGTCTAACAATGCCCACTCGAAGTTTTTGCTACAAAACGTCGGGATCGCAGGCCTGCCCTGAAGTTTCTCAAATGCACGATGAAGCGTTATGGCCAACCAAAGGTCCTTGTGACGGACCGGCTTCGCTCATACCGAGCGGCGCTGAACGTCATCGGTAATGCCGCCGTTCAGGCGCTGGCTCAACAATCGGGCCGAAACTCACATCAGCCGTTCCGGCGACGAGAGGGTGCGATGGCGCGGTTCAGGAACATAAAGACGCTCCAGAAGTTTGCTGCCGCCCTGGCCCAATGGCGTCAGCTTGCGATCTGAATCTTGTTTTATTAGACTGACAGTACCCAGACGGCAACTTCCATCTGCTCGTCGCCTTGGCCGCCAGCTCGCATTCCGCGGATGGGCGCTACATCGTTATAATCCAACCCGACCGCCACCCCGACATGGCGTTCTGTGCCACAGACTGTATTGGCCACGTCGAAACTCACCCAGCCAAGTTCTTCAACCCAAGCAGCCGCCCAAGCGTGACCTGCTGTGAAGGCCTTGTCCTGGGGGCCATCAAAAAGATAGCCGCCGACGTAGCGGGCAGGCACGCCAAGCGACCGGCAACAGGCAAGAAAGAGATGCGCGTGATCCTGGCAGACACCCTTACCCTGCGCCAACGCCTCCGCGGCCGTTGACTGGGAATGCGAGGTGTCGGTTTCAAACGACACATGGTTGCGAATTCCCATCATCAAGGCATGCAGACCCTCGACGCGGTTGTCAGCAACGCCTGCGGCAAACCCTTGCGAGAAGGTTTTAATTTCCGCTGTCAACCGCGTAAGCGGAGTTGGCCGTAGAAAAATTTCGACTGGCGGATCATCTTTATCGAGTGGCAGGATACCGGCCACATCGGTTGTGTCGACATGGCCTTTGGCGGTAATGACGATTTCGGTCGTCGGGCGGTCTTCCACGAGGGTATGGCAAGCATTGCCGAAGGCGTCTTCCCAGGCCGTAATCTGCCCCGGAGCCAGGATGTGCCAATCCGCCACACGCTGGCTCGCATTGTTGCAGGGGGTCAGGTGAAGGTACTGCGCCGAGTGCAGAACTTCGCCAGGGTAGCGATAAGTAGTCTTGTGTTCGATAGCAATCCGCATCGTCTGTCCTAAGCTAACATCAGAAAGTCGCGCTGAATTTGGCCGCCAAGGAAGGCACTGTCCTCGATGCATTCGGTCAAAAACTCATGTAGCCCCGTTTTGAATATATCGTTCATGCTGCTGTAGGCGATCCGCGCATGGAGCTCTCCCGCCAGCCGGCGGCATTCAAAGGGGCGGCGCTCGCACAGCTGGTCGAGGGACGCTGTAATCTGATTGAGACAGGCATGCAGAGAGCGCGGCAGACCGGCTTGTATGATCAGTAACTCGGCAACCCGGCGCGGCGTGATCACATTGTTGTAAATCTTGTGATAAGCGCGGAACGCGCTGACCGACCGCAGCAAGGAGCCCCATTGGTAATAATCCACCGCACCACCGACATCCTCGGCACTGGGCAACAGAATATGGTATTTGGAATCCAGCAGGCGCGCTGTATTGCCGGTCCGCTCCACAAACCAGCCAAGCCGGGTGAATTCATAGGAATCGTCCTGCAGCATGGTGCCATTAGTGACGCCGCGGAACAGATGGGCCCGTTCCTTGACCCAATCGAACAGATCGCGATGATCGCGCGAAACAGCACCAGGCATGTTGGCGTCGCGGATATCAAGCCATGTGGCGTTCAGGCTTTCCCACATTTCGATTGTTATGGTGCCCCGCAGGGCGCGCCCGTTCTCGCGTGCGGCCAGCAGAGAAGAATAAATGCTCGAGGGATTTTCCGGATCGAGTGCGAGATACTGAATGACATTGTCGCGGTTGACCGAATCATACCGTTCGGCAAACCTCTCCTGCCCGCCGATAATTTCGAGTGTTGAAATCCAGGTAGACTTCCGAGTTTCCGGGGCGCTAGGAATCAACGTCATGCGAAGCCCGACATCGAGAATGCGGGCAACATTTTCGGCCCGCTCCATATAGCGCGCCATCCAGTACAATGAATCAGCGGTCCGGCCCAGCATGCTCTAATCCTCAAGTATCCAAGTGTCCTTGGTGCCACCACCCTGGGACGAGTTCACAACCAGGGACCCTTCGATGAGCGCCACCCGGGTCAAGCCGCCCGGAACCACGGAGAATTTTTCACCCCCGAGCACATAGGGCCGCAGATCGACATGGCGCGGCGCAACACCGTTTTCCACGAAAGTCGGACAGGTCGAAAGCGCCAGCGTGGGCTGTGAGATAAATCCGGCCGGATTGTCCAGTATCCGCGCGCGATAGGCCTCGATCTCAGCTTTTGTCGCCGTTGGACCCACCAGCATGCCATAGCCGCCAGCGCCGTGTACTTCTTTGGTCACCAATTCACCAAGATGAGCGAGCGCGTACTTTAGATCCTCCTCGCGCCGCAGCATGTAAGTCGACACGTTCTGCAAGATAGGTTCTTCATCCAGATAAAATTTGATGATATCCGGCACATAGGGATAGACCGATTTATCGTCGGCGACGCCGGTGCCCATCGCATTGGCGATGGCGACTTTCCCACTACGATAGACCGACAGCAGACCGGGAACACCCAGCGTCGAATCGGCCCGAAAGGCAAGCGGATCGAGAAACCCGTCATCGATACGGCGGTAAATGACATCAACCCGCTGCGGACCGTCGGTCGTCCGCATATGAATAAGGCCGTCCCGCACAAAGAGATCCCGGCCCTCAACCAGCTCAACACCCATTTGGTCGGCGAGAAAAGCATGTTCGAAATAGGCGCTATTGTAGAAGCCCGGGGTCAGAACCACGACAGTTGGATCATCGACGCCGTCAGGCGCCACGGCACGCAGATTACGCAACAGTTCATCGGGGTAATGATTGATTGGCGCTACGGGAAGACCCGCGAACAGATCGGGAAAAAGCCGCATCATCACCTCGCGGTTTTCCAGCATGTAGGAAACACCTGACGGTGAGCGCAGATTGTCCTCCAGCACGCAGAATTCCGCCTCCCCGGTCCGTACCAGATCGATCCCAGCGATGTGCGTATAAATACCGCCTGGCGGGTCAAAGTTGACCATTTGCGGCTGGTAGAAATCGTTGACCAGGACGAGATCCAACGGCACGATTCCCGCCCGCAGGATATCGCGGCCGTGATAGATGTCGTGCAGAAACATGTTCAGGGCCCGCACCCTTTGGATTGATCCCGCCTCCAGAAGGCGCCACTCGTCGGCGCCAAACACCCTGGGGATAGCATCAAACGGGATCAACTGCTCCGTTCCACCTTCATTGCCATAGACGACGAAGGTAATGCCGAGACGACGAAACAACACAGCTGCTTCGTCCCGCTTGCGTTTTAGCTCTTCATCCGGCAGGCCTTTGAGCCACAGCTCGATTTCCCGTAATAATTCTCGTGGCGTATTGCCGTGCCCGTACCATTCATCGAAGGCCGAAATAGGATCTGCTGACATTGCTGAGCGGTGCATCCTCTGCAAAATGTAAAGATATCGGGTAAAAACGGCTGCGCCGTTGACTTCCTAATTATCCTGTCTTTCCGAGTACCAATTCCTATATGTCGGATAAGGTAGCATTTGTCATAGATGAATATAACCTGCAGCCTGATCGGCCCCCATCAAGTGGTCCGGGTTCATCGTTGGTGCATTGATGACCTTTGTTGCAACGGGATGATTGATTCTGGTGTCGGCGGTTTATATCTTGGAGCATAGTGCAGCCCTACGGTGCTGTAGTATTTGCGCCATTCGTCGATGATAATATGTGCCTCTTTGAGGGGACAAATGACCCCACCGTTGTGCGGCTCGCCCCCTGAAGACTTGGCCTTCATGGGTTCGGTCATGGACAAAACCATATGACCAGACGTGCTTGGGATGCTCCCGTATTTGCCGGTCCACCGATTCCACTGAAAATTAAGGCGAAAACGGCTTTGGCGCTAAAACGGTTCCGCTAATCCGAAATAATTTCCGCTCAGACTATCCGCCGGTTAGTTGGTGCAGCATCATGGTGGCGATGCTCTGTATCAAGATGAACAATGGCGCGCACCGCCTCGTTCGGCAAAAGAGTGTCGACGAATGCCTTGATGCCAGCCGCATCGCCGCGGCGGCCAGGTCCCGGAGATTCTCCTAGGGGTGTGGGGTGAGTTTGCCTTGTTGCGACCGGCCCAGAAACGATTGTGTCGGGAAGATGATGCCGGATCGGCTGATTGCCCCGGTGCGGCGCACAGAAAACCTGAAAATATGCCCCTGAGGGCCGCCATGAAAAACGAATTTTACTCTGTAACCGGAGCCACATCCACCGCAACCTGCATCGCCTGGTCGCCGCCACCCACAACCAGGCCATTGATGGGGCTGACGTCCCCATAGTCACGGCCCCAGGCGAGGGTAATGTGCTGGGCGCCTGGTAACAGGTTGTTGGTGGGATCAAGGTCGACCCAGCCAGTTTCGGGAACCCACAGGGACAGCCAGGCGTGTGACGCATCGGCACCGACCAGGCGCTCCTGTCCCGCTGGCGGGATAGTCTGGAGGTAGCCGCTCACATACCGGCTGGGAATGCCAAGGCTGCGTAGGCCGGCAATCTGCAGATGGGCGAAGTCCTGACAGACTCCGTGCCGTTCCGCGATAACCGTGTCAACGGGGGTATAGACATCGGTAACGCCGCCCTCGTATTCAAACTCGGTGTAAATACGATTCATCAAGTCAATCGCACCCTCAAGGACTGGCCGCCCCCGTGGAAATGAACTTTCGGCATATACTGCCGCATCGTTTCCAGACTGGGTGAACGGCGAGTCGAAAGCGAACTGATAAACATCGAGCAGTTCACGTTCTGTCGAACTTTTCAGCATGGCGGCGATACTCTCCCATGCCGGAGTGCTCGCTGGCGCCGGATCGGGTTGAGACTCGACCTCTACTGTACAGCGGGCGATGATACTCAGTTCTCTATGGGGTTCTTCGATTGTTAGATAGGTTGTGGGATTGCCAAAATAGTCCCTTGATTCTTTGATAATTGTCGGCGGAGGCTCGATGATCATTGAATGCCGAAAGCAAGTTTGATTAGGGCTTGTTCGCGGCGATAAATGAAGCACGTGGTGAGAAATCGATACGCTCTGCGAGTACTCGAATGTCGTGCGATGACTAACGTCGTATCTCAAAAAATTTCCCCGGTGAACGAAGCGCCACTGCGGACCGTCATCGCATGACTGAAATAGGTGCGTGCGAGCATCTCGGTTAGTTCCTGACATCGGGCTTGTTTACGATTTAGGAGGTTATCCAGCTGTACCCGCTTTCCCCGCTTATTTTTTGTGTCGCACAAGTAATAAATATCCAACAGCCTCAATTCACTGGCGATTGCCTGTACCAGATATTCTTCTCGTGTTAGCGAGGCCTGTTCAGAGTCTCTTGGCAAGACAGCAATGTGATCCAGGAGAACCGCCGCCTGGAAAGCAATTGATCGGGGGCTGGTCTCATCTGCGATAAGCAGATCCAGTGCCGTCGGCAATTGCGGAGAGGTTAGATAGCGGGTGCGATATGTCATCGAGCTGTCACCCAGTTCTAGCAAAAGATCGAGACCACCTTCGGCCTCCGGATCGCCTTCCACGGCAAGTTCACGGATTAATCGCGCCATATGAGCTGCTCGTTCGATGCGGCGGCCGATATCCAGCAGACGCCAGCCGATGCTGCGAGTCATGTTTTCCATCTGCATTCCGCTGAAAGCAGATAATTCCTGCAGCATAGTGTTGAGCAGCGCCAAGGCGTCGTCGACATCAAGGTAATCCCGATTTGCGTGGCTCCGAGTAGTATGAAGCAAACTGTTAAGCAGGCGCCAGGCATCGCCGCTAAGGCTGTCGCGCACCAGCACGGCGGTACGTTGCAAATTGTCGATTAGATTTAATAATCCTGTGTCGGAGTTCTGGTCAAAAATAAGGTGAGCGACCTCGCGTTCAACAGCCTGGATGCCCTTGGCAACTGCGCGGCGGGCCGCACGTTGCCGCACATAGCCAAGATCCACTAGGATATCCATTAATCGCTGCAACGTCTGAGGATCCTCACCCGCGCCGGCTTCGCCCGCGAGGCGCAGGATCATGCTCCGCATCAACCTGACGGTGCTTTCGGTTCGTTCTATGTAACGGCCCAGCCAGAACAGATTATCTGCCACCCTGCTCGGCAAGTTGCTGCCGCTCCGTCGGAGCGCGACAAATTGGTCGGACGACGCAAGTCTGCTGAACGTGCTTACCGGGCTGTCCGATAGAACCCATGTGTCCTTGCTAGCGTCACCCTGTTGCATGGAGATAGCATGTGCGTTGGTGTTGTCGGCTATCCGCGTTAGACCGCCCGGCATGACGCGGAAGCTATCGCCATCCGCACAAATATAGGTACGGAGAACCATCGGGCTGGGTTGTAGAATACCGTCGCGCCAGGATGGCGTGGTGGACAGTGGCAAAACCTCTTGTCCAATGCACTCGTAGCCCCGGCATTTGATGCGTTTCACCAGTTCATCGCGGTCGCCCGAGGGCATCTGTGCCGGTAGAAGCGCATTCATGCGGTTGGCAATGATGGTTCTGTTTGAGAATGTTGGGCGAATGACGAGTTTGTCCAGATTGTTGAGAACGTAGTCGCGTTCGCGATCCTGGCCGCACCACCATGTTGCCGCTGAAGGAATTAACTGGTCCTCCTCAAAGAAATGCCGACAAAGACTGGGCATGAAGCTCATAAGCGCATCGCATTCGACCAGACCGCTCCCGAGGGCATTGGCAAGGACGACATTGCCGGCACGCGCCGCCGCCACGAGACCTGCGACGCCTAATAAAGAATCGGTACGGAGTTCCAAGGGATCGCAATATTCGCTATCCACCCGACGAAAAATCAGGTGCACTTGTCGAAGTCCGCTAAGTGTTTTTAGAAAAACCTTGTTATCGCGTACCGTCAGGTCTTCTCCCTCAACCAACGGGTAACCAAGGTAGCGGGCGAGATAAGCATGCTCGAAATATGTCTCGTTATATGGTCCGGGCGTCATCAGCACGATCAATGGATCGTCTGACCCCGATAGTGCGACCATGTTGTCGTTGAGCGTTTGAAAAAAGCCCGCGAGCCTTTGTACCTGGGCGGTCCGAAAAGTTTGCGGTAACGTTCGCCCCATGACCACTCGGTTTTCGAGCGTATAACCGGCGCCAGATGGCGCCTGGGTCCGGTCACTCAATATCCACCACTTGTTGTCCGCCGCTCGCGCGAGGTCGACAGCTATGAAATTCAGCCAACTGTTTGAGGGCAATTTGATACCGTGCAACGCACGGAGAAAATTGGGGTTGCCGAATACCAGAGAGGGTGGCAACAACCCTTCTGCAAGAAGCGTCTGTGGACCGTACAGATCGGCGACAATCGCATTCAACAGGCGTGCTCGCTGGATTAGCCCCGCCTCGACCTGCCGCCATTCATCCGCGGAAATCAGCAATGGAATTGGATCCATTCGCCAAGGATGGGCAGTGGCAGCAGAATCCTCATAAACGTTGTAGGTGGTTCCGTTTTCTTGAATTAGTCTCTGTGCTGTCTCCCAGCGATGCTGAATTTCTTCTGCCCGCATCTTGCCGATGCCTTGAAGGAAGCCGCACCAGTGCGGCCGGATCCCTGTGGCGGGGTCCATCATTTCATCATAGACACCGGAAAACGGCGCATATGTACCGGTTAGATCTACCGGGCCGAATTCAACGGTTGCTCGACCATCCGTTCCGTTCGTCAAATTCATGGTCTCCGTAACTCCGCGAGGAGAGGGTGATTATACCGGTAGTATAAACGCTTGATTTCTAAATGAATTATTATTCTATTCCGGTAGACGATGCTGTTAGCCTAATAAAATAAAGCTCAGAAATGTCCGGCAACCTCGCTTTCAGGGCGACAATTGACGCCATTCGGCCAGGGCAGCCCTGCGCTTCTGCTTGAAAACATCGCGGCGGTTGAGGTGGCGGTCGCGGTTGAAGTGATCGTGGATAGAGGCATGGGCGGCGGCGAATTTCTGCAAGGCCTTTACGTCCCTGAACCGTGCGCGCAGCTGCACGAATAAGAGACTCCGTCGCAAGCTGATTTGCCTGACAATGCCTGAAAAGCAGCTATTCTTGGGAAAATGCTTTACCGAGTAAACTTGCGTGCTCGTTTTGACTGACCGTAGTAACCAAGAAAGAATTGATAGTGCAAATGATTGAAGAGAGTGTAATCAGCCTAGTTGCCGTGATTTTTCTTCTCGTGGCGAATGCGTTTTTTGTCGCGGCCGAGTTTGCCTTGGTGAAAGCTCGGGGATTTCGCATCGAGAGCATGGCCGGTGAGGGCGGGTTTGCGGCCAAACTTACGTTGACCATCCAGCACGATTTAGAGGCCTATCTTGCTGCGTGCCAACTTGGCATCACGATGGCGTCGCTGGGTCTTGGATGGGTTGGTGAGCCCGCTGTTGCCGCATTATTGAAGCCCCTGTTCCCAGTCGGGATGAGCGAACAAAGCACCCATACGATCTCGTTCTTACTGGGCTTCACGATCTTTTCGTCGCTTCACATCATTGTGGGCGAGCAAGTGCCCAAGACCTACGCCATCCGGAAGCCGGAGGTAATTTCGGTGCTTTGCGCCATCCCGTTGCGGATTTTCTATGTCCTGTTATTTCCCTTGAACTGGACGCTTAATAAATCCTCTCGTGGATTACTTTCTCTGCTCGGCGTCGAGGAAGCGACGCATGCTGAAGTGCTGACTGGTACGGAAATTCGCGGTCTCGTCAGCACATCTGCCGAGCACGGCGAGATGGGTTCGGAAAAAGCGGAGATAATTCAAAATTTGTTTCGCTTCGACGAGCGTGTTGTTCAGCGGGTGATGATACCGCGTATGGAATGCCAAATTCTGCGCCTAGATCAAGCAGACGAAGCAAACATTGCCATCATGAGGGAGACACGGCACTCAAGATTTCCGGTCGTCGAAAATGGGTCCGACAACCTCGTCGGCATGGTCCTCATGAAGGATCTCGTTGATGCCATACTGGCAGGAAATAGCGAGCCATGGACGGAGTTGAAGTCCTTTTGCAGGGAGCCGCTCGTCGTTCCGGAAACACTTAGAATTACCGCACTCTTCGATACGATGCGTGCCGAGAAAGCCCATATGGCGTGCGTTATCGATGAGTACGGTTCCTTCGTTGGCCTGATCACGCTGGAAGACCTTCTAGAGGAAATCGTCGGCGACATCGCTGACGAGTCGGATGAGTTTTATTCAGACTTTCCCATCACAAAGACCGAGACAGGGTGGACGGCCCACGGCCTGGCGTCATTGGCCAATATAGAGCGGGAAACAGGATACGTCGTCGAAGACAGTTTCGACGCGAACACGCTGTCCGGCCTATTTATGAATCATCTGCAACGAATCCCACGACATGGGGATGTTGTCACCGATGGAGAATACCGGTTTGTCGTAGATAGAATGAAAGACCACCACGTCGAGATGGTTCTCATCGAAAAGCTCTAAGCCGATATCATTCAAGAGGATCGAGGGTAGAAAAATGGAAAAAATGTTCGATTGGAGCGCGCCCATAATCGCGGCTTCGTCGCGTATGGTCCAAAGTGTCCTGGAATATCTACCGCAGTTGATTGGCGCCATCGCCCTACTGCTTCTCGGTTGGTTTGCGGCCAGGGCTCTACGTGCACTGACGGTTAAAATTGCCCGGAGCTTCGACCTCCTGTCCAAATTCCTTCGACTCGGCAATATCATTTCGACGAAGCGAATGAATGAATCAGTCGTCACGATTCTGGGCAACATCATCTTCTGGCTTGTCATTCTGTTTTCCTTGGCCGCCACGACGAACCTGCTCGGTCTGACTATGTTCTCGGGTTGGCTCGATAGTATGATCAGACATCTACCAAAACTACTTTCGGGCGGTTTGATCATCTTCGCGGGTGTCATTTCCGGCAATCTGGTAAACGACACGGTGCGGACCGCGAGCCAGGCGATGCCGCCACGTCAGCGGGCGCTACTGGCACGCGGCGCGCAAGTGTTCACGGTTGCCACGATGATTGTGATCGGCGTCGATCAGATCGGTATCGACAGCACGATCCTGATCACAGTCATGGCAATCGCAGTCGGGGCCTTGCTCGGTGGGGTCGCAATCGCTTTCAGCCTTGGGTCCCGAACGCTGGTCAGCAACCTTATCGGTGCTCGTTATTTGAACAAGGACTATCGCATCGGCGAGACGATCCGGATCGGCCAAGTCGAGGGAACGATTCTCGAAGTCTCGCCGATTGCCGTGATTCTCGAAACGGACGAGGGCCGGATGACGGTCCCAGCCAAGACATTTGGCGAGGAAGCGAGTCTTCTGCTGCATCGGGAGAGCGTCAATGCCGGATAAATTCATGCTGGCGCGGCAATTTGTCGAAGCATATCCACAAGCGGCGGCACGTGCTCTCGAAGAACTAGCGACCGCTCAGGCGTCGACTTTTATCGATGCCGTGCCGGACGAGGACAGCTCGAGCATTCTCGGGTCCATGCTTCCCTACCACGCGGCGAAATGCATAGCGGAACTATCCGACGACGCAGCTGCGCGATATCTCGGTGGGCTGGAACCGAGGAGTATTGCAAATATTTTGCAGCATACGCAGGACGAAACTAGGCGGGCGATTTTGGCAAAACTGCCACGCCGTCTGGCGCCCCGAGTTGCGATAATTCTAAATTATTCGCTTTCGATGGTCGGCGCCTGGCTTGAGCCGACAGTGCTAAGCCTCCCGTCGGACTGCACGGTCGGCGAAGCAAAATCACGCCTTAAGAACGAGGGCTATGTTGATTTCCACCGCGTTTATGTTGTCGACAGAACCCGAGGCCTTAAGGGGTTTGTTCGCCTGTCCGCCCTCATTAAAGCCAATGAAGAAACACCGCTCACAGACTATCTTGAACCTTTAACACGCGTACTTCGCGCCAGCACATCACTAGATATGGCGATTGAAGACACCGCATGGATGGACAGCGACTATTTGCCGGTTATCGATCGCAGAGAACGGTTTCTAGGCGTTGTGCGTTACGCAGATTTGAGAGCAGCACTATCGCGGCCGCGGCCCATCATTGCCGACCAGGATATTTCTGGCGGTTTCATGGACTTGGCCGAGTTTTGCTACCTCGGCCTGGCGGACGTGATGAATACGTCACTCGCCATTGAACGTGCTGCAAACGACGCAGGAGAGCAATAGAATGGCACTTCAAAAAACCGATGACCTTGCGGTCACGGCGTTGGTAAACCGCTTCCTGATCGACTACCCGAAGATCGCTGCGCAAAAGCTCGAACAATTGGACCGAGCGGAAGCGGCGCATCTTCTGTCTACGCTTCCGACCGACAGGATGGTCGTGGTATGGGAAGCGCTCAGCGCAAACGCTGGGGCCGACATGATGCGACACCTCCTGCCGGAAGCCCGGAGACAACTCGCCAAACACGCGGATACAGGAAAGCTCACCGTTTTGCTGAGCCGAATGGACAAGGCCGATAGCGAGATTTTTCTTGAAAACATAGAGGACGCCAACGCAGCTGAACTGCGTGCCCTGATGAGCTATCCCCTCGACACCGCGGGGCAACTTATGGATACCCGTATTGTCGCGCTCCGGGGCAGCTTAAGCGTTGCGGAAGCGACAGACGTGTTGCGCCGTCTTCATGCAGGGCAAGATGTCGCGGAACTAAAAATCGTCGATGACGATAACAAGCTGAAGGCATTGGTGGACATCAAGGACTTCGCGCTGGCCGAGCCGGATCGGACCCTGGACAGCCTAGCACATGCTATTGTAAGCGCCGTGTTTCCGATGGACCCTCGTGAAGATATCGTCGAGAAGCTTGAAAGATATAGGCTGGAAGAACTGCCGGTCATCGACAATGACGGAGTCTTGCTCGGGGTTATCCGCCACTCGGAACTGATCGATGCCTTGAGAGAAACAGCAACTCTCGACATCCAAACGATGGTCGGCGCGAGCAAGGACGAGCGTGCGACGTCGAGCAGTTGGTTCGCGCTGCGACGGCGGATGCCCTGGCTGCAGGTCAACCTTCTTACCGCCTTCATGGCTGCGGCAGTTGTCGGTCTTTTTGAGGGAACCATCGCGAAGTTCACCGCGCTAGCAGTTCTGTTGCCAGTCGTGGCCGGGCAGTCCGGAAATGCTGGCGCCCAGGCGTTGGCTGTGACCATGCGCGGCCTTGCATTGCGAGAAATTCGCATCAGTCAATGGATGAAAGTGACGCTTAAGGAAATTAATACTGGTCTTTGGAATGGTGTCGCGATTGCGATTACCTGTGGAATCGGGGTCTATGTCTGGAGTGGCCAGGTCGGCTTGGTTATTGTCATTGCATCATCGATGATTATCGCCATGGTCGCCGCTGGTATCGCCGGGGCCTTGGTGCCCATCACATTGAAAAAGCTGGGCCAGGATCCTGCCGTGGCCTCTTCAATCATTCTGACCACCGTCACGGATATCGCGGGCTTCTTTTCGTTTCTTGGGATCGCGACCCTCTTGTCGGGAATGCTATCCTGACAATGTTTTATTATGGGTTTCCATATAAAGCCGGGCATGCGGGCCGGCGCTGTCAGTCTAGTGCGAACCCACCTTCAAATGCCCGGCAACCTCGCCTTCAGGCCGCAAGCTGACGCCATTCGGCCAAGACGGCAGATCGCTTCTGCTTGAAAACATCGCGGCGGTTGAGATGCAGCCCAGCGGAACGCCGCCATTCGGCGCGGCGGCCTGGGCATCCTCTGAAAATTTCTGAGAGAACAAGACTTGGTGGCGGCGCTGTCAGTCTAATAAAACCAGCCTCAGAAATCCCCGACAACCTTGCTTTCAGGCCGCAAACTGACGCCATTTGGCCAGTGCGGCGGCACGGTTTTCTTTGAAGGTTTCGCGGCGGTTGAGGTGGCGGTCGTGGTTGAAATGATTGTGAATAGAGGCATGGGCGGCGGCGAATTTTTGCAGGGTCTTTACGTCCCTGAACTTCGACATCGGCATTGTCACATTAACAAGAGGCGCGCACGAGATTCGTTTTGGCTGTTTTTTAAGCCGCTGCGGTCGCACTTTTCCATACGGTGAATGCGTCGGCTCGAAACCGCTTGAACGTGGGCCTGCCGAGTAAATGACGCTGGACGTAGAAGGTGTTGTAAACGGCGGATTGGATGTTCAGGAATCGTTGGGCAGAGCCTGGTGATTTGAATCGCTGCTGTTTGCGCTCTCGTCGTCTGACCGGCTGGTGCGAATTCTCCGCACGATTGTTCGCTCGCTTATTGTCGATGTGCTCAGCAGTCAGGCCGAGGGTCCGAAAGGCGACATGATAGGATCTGAGTTTATCGGTTGTGATCCGGGTTGGCGTCCGCCCGTGCTTCTTCAGAAGTTTTCGCATCAACTTCAATGCAGCCTTGGCGTTCCGCTTTGATTGCACGAGGAAATCCAGAACCTCGCCTTCATTGTCGACGGCTCGCCATAACCAATGATGTCGCCCTCGAATGACAATGACCATCTCATCGAGATGCCAATAGTCGCTGGGGACCGGTCGCATCCGACGCAGGTTTTTAGCGATCGGTGTGCCGAATTTAAGAAACCAGCGCCGCACGCTCTCGTAGGAAATATCCAGGCCACGATCTGCAAGCAGATCCTCCACATCTCGATAGCTCAAAGTGAACCTGGCATAGAGCCAAACAGCGTGGCGAATGATGTCTGGTGGAAATCGGTGGCGCTTAAAACTGATTTTGTCCATCTTGACAGACTACCGCAGGTGCTCGTACGCGTCCGAGAGTTAATGTGACAATGCCCTGCTGAAGACCAGAAGCTGTTTCTGAAGGCTCAAATCCTGTTTTGGCTGATCGGTGCAACCGACGGGCACGCCAAAAACTTCAGCGTGTTTCTCCGTCCGGGCGGAAGTTTCTCGATGACACCGATTTACGATGTGCTGACCGCTCAACCAAGCCTCGACGCCCGTCAGATCGAACGCAAGCAAATGCGGCTTGCCATGTCAGTTGGCAACAACAACCACTACCGCATTGATCGAATCCTCGCCCGGCATTTTAGCCAGACAAGTGATCGTGCCGGACTACCGAAAGCTCTTGTGCATTCGGCAATCTCCGAAATAGCGGATACCGCTGAGACCGCTCTCCATCAGGTCGAGGCTGCATTACCAGAAGGCTTTCCGGAAACCATCCATGCCTCAGTGAGAACCGCGCTCATGAAGCGCCTGCCCGGTAAATCCTGAAAGGACACGGATGACTTTAAAAGCAGACCATTTTGCACAGCCACGCTTTGCGAATTGGGAAATCCGTAAAGAGCTCTTGCCCAGAGCCGGCTCAGATCTGGAAGAGACTCTGAAAACAATCGAGTAAACGCAGACCTCACATAACACCCACACACTAACGAGCCGGAACGCAGAATATGTATGACGAAGAGAATTGGGAAACCATTGCCGACGAAGAAGTCAAAGAACTTCTGGAGCGGAGCAATCCGGTTGACGGTTTATATCCCGTATCCGTCGAGACGACTCAAGCTCGCAAACGATCGCTCCCGTTCTATGACCAGGCTCTTCTCGTCCGCCTGACAGACCCGAGCTGGGACGACGCCAACCTGGCCCTATTTTATTTGTTTGAAAAGGACACGCTGTATCGCCTGAACGGACAATCGAATCCGATACATGAGCTTAACGCCAAAGTCGCGCTCACTCTGACGGAAGAAAATGTCCTCGATTACCTGCGCTTTTTCGCATTCTTCGTCAGAGGCGAAGAGGGCGCTTTCTTAATCGTCGAGGATATCCAGAACCCCGACTTACCGCAGGACATGGATAACCACTCCCGAGAAACTCTTGAAAAATATCTCAGACCGGCAGCAATAGAAGGCGAGACTGAGGACGGAAGTTTCCTCTGCAAGGCTCCAGTTTTTTATTCAAACGCATTGTTCATCTCCACGTTTGAAGTAAGCCGGTCTGGCGTGATCGATATACGGGAACACGAAACGGTAGCCGCTGATCTGCCATTCACGGCCAACGTACCGATTTCTTGACACTACGCGCGAGGGATCGAAGCCGAATGGCCGAAACCCTCTTTAGGGGTTCGGTTCACGAGAGCCCGGTCCGCGAAGCGGACGCGCCAATGTGCAAAGGACTCCTTATACCTCTACCTCGCAATAGAACGGCTAACTTTGCTGTCCGTCTCGTCTTCTGTAAACCCTTCATTCTCCATTACATGGGACCTTACCACCTGCGAATTCTTCGTATATCCCGAATGGTAGCTTCAACGAGAATTATAAGCTGCCAAGGCTGCATCAGCTCTACCGCAGGAAACCCAAAGTGCAGGAACCACATGACAAAGGCATTGCAGATGCGAATAAAGGGACGCTCCTTCGGTGCCTTGAAAATCCTCAAATGCCAGTTCCGTGAACCAATCTCCGACGCTCTCTCGCCAATCCTTGAGGTCAGAGCGGCTCGCAGATGCAACGAGGCATATCCTCAAGGATTCATCGAGAGACAAAGCATATCGTGTATCTCGCCTGTATCGGCGCACAAGTAACCGAAGTTCATCAGCAAGGGCCTGTCCTCTCGACACGGCTGAAACAGTTGCCAACCCGTTCAGAATAGCTAACAGTTGAGATCGGTCTTCTATGTTTGCGAGCCGGTGCCTCCCTATCTTCAATGCCTCCGCAGCCATTTCCGCTTGACTTTGATCCACGCGAAAAATCAGCGCGGAATTTACCAGGGCAATAAACGATGAGGGGCCAACCTCATCTGCTTTGAGTTGTGCCTCAACTGTCTCCGTTAATTCATCGGGCAGCGGATTCGGGCTAGCTTCTTGACCTTCCAAAGGTCCCGGAAAGTATGGATGAGGGAACTCAATCTGGGAATGAAGGCTTCCGGCTTCTGAGCCAACCAGGAGTTCCCATAGCTCACTGCTGGCAATATTTTTCTCATAGTTCTTGCCCGCGATCATCAAGCGACCAAGAAAGTCAGCTTTCATCTGTGAGGCTTCCGCGAATTCCGGCTTCCAGCGCGGCTCCAGACGCATGTCGGCGAGCGATTGTAAGTAGAACTGCTCGCCACGAATGTTCAAGGCCCACTCACAAAATGAATCGATCTCAATTGGATCGGCCACAGTCTCACGTTGAATGAGAGCTGCCTGAGCTAAAGATGCCAACCTCCTATAGAACGGTGGGCAATCAGTAAGAAGCCGGGTCCTGGATAACTCACCATCCACAAAAATGAAAAGAGCCGAGAAAAGCTTGAACCCGCTCATGGGGCCATCAACATCGTCGTCTCGAATTTGCTCAACGAGACGAACAAGCGAAGCCTCAATTTCAGGCCTCTCTGGAAGGATTCGTAATCCAACTTCAACAGCTCCCAATTGAGAGAGCCTGTCTCCCCGCTCTACGAGGAATTCGAAAGCACGCACAATGTCCTTATCATCCAAATGCTCAACGCCAATCTCTGCCGTCAGCGCCGAATGGGACGATAGGAACAAGCTAGACAGAAAACCGTCATACGGTCGCCACGACGCCAGCCCCTCCATGAAGTTTTTTCCAGCCCCGGCTGCATAGTCTCTAATCGTAGAACTGTCGTCGTATTCGCCGACGAGCCGTGTAAAATATCGGCGAGAAGGAGGCACCAGAGACGACGCGTTACTCTGTCCTTTATGAATTTCAGCGCGTATTGATCGCGCTATGTGGACGGGCGTATCGCGAAATTCACTGTGAAACTGATCGACCTCATCATCTTCCAGGCTGCGTTCCGAGAGGATATTGCGCCAGGCAGCTACCACATTCGCTGGCAGATTTACGTCGGAGGCCGCTTCTTCAAGTGAACGCAACCGCGTAGCGCCATCCGGTGACAGCACAGTGAAGTCCTGGAGATTATGTCGCTGGCCATTGCTTGAAATTAGCATTCGCAGCTGCTCTCCTGCTGCGCCCTCCGTGAAGACTTTCCAATCGCGACCATCCGTGTCGGTTACGACGACTTCAGACCGATCACCAAGTACGACACGAATAGCTTCAAAAAGCCCAGAACGCTGAATCGATATGCCGGTATCACCAAACGCCAGAACGGCGTCAGCCTTTAACCCGTACTCCTCGCAAAAGTCACGCTGCTCCAAAAGAGTTTGTCTGATTACCGGTGGCACGTGCTCTAGCGCTGCTTGCGCCACTGAGGACCGGACATAGGGACTATTTGTCATGTCGTGTCCTCTTGACCCAAATCCATATCCGCTAATTCAGACACTTGTTGTTTTTGACGCTCAACAATCCAATCAAACAATTCCGGGAACTGCTCCTGAATCTGGACCAGCACGCGGTCTTCCAGCCATTCCCAGTAGGCCTCCTTAACATTCTCAGGAGCGTCGAGGGGAGGTGTAAGCAGCAATAGGATATGCAACCCGCGACCTGTCTTAATAATATCGTCTGCTACATCAGCATTGAGGCGATGCGCCCAACCCCGGACGTCTATTTGGTCGACAAGCCAATCTGAAGTGGCTCGAACCTGGGCAAGGTCAGAACCAGACTTCCAAAGTCCTTTGAGTACAATGATGAAAACTTTGACAGTCGTATCGAGCCATGAGGCTTCTTTCGGCAGTTGAAGCCAATCACCCATGCGAACACGAAGGAGGTTTTCGCGAATCGCTTTCAGTTCGGCCGTTTCGCTCACTACTCCGTCCGTTACCGAGCAAGCATTTAAGTGTTGAGTAAGTTCGTCATCACGAACAGGGACGAAGAAGTAACCGGCGCGACGGAGAAGCGTTCGGTACTCCAGACTCTGATCGAGAGTAATTGTACCAGCGGATACGAGTCCATCTAGGAGGTCCAAGGTTGAAAATACGGCTGCCGTGCCGCCCGCTTCATCAATATTTGCGTGTTGATTAATGAACCTGTCATCAACAACGATGGCATCGCAAACATTAGCGAGTGCGAGCACACCAACAGTTGGGTGATAGGCTATAGAGTGCTCATCCGAGTTATCTCGTTGGCGCTGTCTGCCTATCTTTATTTTTCCAGACTCGATCCGTGAGCTAAGAGCGCTTCGGATGCGTTCTATTGACGCAATTACTTTGTCCGCATTGGCTTCATATGAAATTAGAGCGTCGGTTTCAGAAACTTCACTCGGTGAGACAACCGGTGTAAAATCAGCCGCTCGTAACCTATCCATCAGGCCAAGATGTAGAAAATGGTTGATCGCTAGATCATCAAGGTACAACACTGCACCATCGGCTATATCCGGTTGGTTCGGCCATGGCTTCTCATGAAGCTGCAAATAGGCTTGCGCCTTGTGTTCTTCAGTGACGGTGATCTGCCCCTTTTGTCTCAGCTTCTCCACGATGGCCAAACAGCTAGATATCACATCAGCGTGCTCCGCCAGATCCGCTTCCTCATCCATGAGGGAACCGAGCCGATGAACTGGAGAAGGACGAACCACGACACGCTGGCTTTTAATTTCATCGCTTACTTTCTCAGCCTCGCCTATCAACATCGCGAGATCATCGCCAACCTCAGCAGATAAGTCGCTGTCCGGTACAGTAGAAGAAACAAGCCTCTCCAACGCACCTGTTGCCAACATATTGCGCACCTCGTGTGCGTCTTTAATCCGACTGGGCTGATGGAAAGCGGCCTTTTGCTTCTCCTCAAACAGCCAATTCAACGTGGAATGCGGGACATAAACTGTCTCGAAGGCGTCGAGTGCCTCATCCAAAAGATTTAGGAAACTTAGGGTAAGCAGGGCGGTTGCCTCTATACCTACTGTCGTGTTCGCGGTATCGAGTGCCAACGGACGGCGCTTACCGCTATAGGCCGGGATAGCGCCTCTACGCCTCGGGTCGCGCTCTGATAGATTGGAGAGCGCTGGGAACAGCATAAAATTTATAAGGGTTCTGTTGAGCGCTTCGCCTGCAAGAAACATCGGTGTTTCTCCCCGTCCGAGCATCTGCAACGTTTCGGATTCGCGACGATCCCATTCAGGTTTCCGGTCCGCCAAATCCTTCAAAGTCACTCTCTGTATTGGGCCGTGATCTCCAGAAAGCTCAGCGGCTTTTTGTATCCATTGGGCGACTGTCGCATCGTCCTCCCACCCGGCCGTCGCTGCTAAATTGTAGGCAGCCGCAAGAACATTGGGATCACCGTCGCCTTTGATAGCTGCTTCAAAGGTAAGGTCTCTTGCTCGCGGAGAACCAAGATGATGTGCAAGCTGAGCGGTTTGTATTAAATCCACGGCGCTGCGACTGTCTCTCGCCAGATATTCGGCCGCGACATACGCTGACAGTGAAGGCCAATCGCCTAAAGCAATCCCAAGATTAACAGCGAGTGCGCGGTAGTTCCGGTCATCGGGCTCGTCGCTTAAGCTTGCCAGTTCTGATCGAGCCTCTAAGAGAAGTCCCTCACTATAGAGTGCCCAGCAGTATGACATTTGAAGGTTCTTCGATTGCTGTCGAAGATCGGCAAGCGCCTTCAAAAAATCTACTAGAACGTCACTTTTCTGGGCATTGGTCAATGCAATGGCCAACCGCTCCGCATCGGAAATAGACCCGGTCCTTCGGAATAATTCATTTCCAAATCCGCAGAGATCGTGCCAACGTTCCTGGGCTTGCAACTCGTCAACTAACGCCACAAGATCATTTAAGGCATTGGTCTTTTTGAACTGTTCTTTTCGACTTTCGACCGAGTCGGCGCCAGAGGCCTCTGCAATTATTCCCTTCAGGCGCGCTTCATCCTCTTCAGAAAGCCCACCTTCTATAAGAAGCGCAAGGCATTCTTCAGCCTTATCTGGCATTCCTGCGCGTGAGTACGCCTCTATCTGCAATGCACCTATCGATTTTTCTTCGAGAAGTTTTGACAGATCGTCGTAGTGGCGCTCAATGTAGCTCGCAACATCCTTCGGCGACTTTTGCGTGAATGCCAAAGCAAAACGAGCAATCGCGGCTTCAGGCGTAATCCCTCCATGCAAAACTATGTTTTGCTCTATCGCTTGTTCAACTGCCGCAAGATCGAACTTGATTCCAAAGTGGAGTCCTAGTGGAACCAATTGAAGAGCTGTCTTCGGATTACGAAGCTTATCCTCAAGTCGATTACGTGCTACTTCGGCAGTCTCCGGATTTCGCAGTTCAAGCCAAAGCGCGTATTCATCATCAAGCGTCGCAATACGTGGACAGTTTAGTTGGCGTGCCACTTCTGCGGCTTCGGAGAAACGGCGCTGGGCGGTGCCACGGGCATCCATAGCAGAGGCGTCAGAGGCCAGCGGAAAGGTTCTTGTATCCAGTGGCAACTGCCTAAGGACAAGCGAACGAAATTCTGTAGGTACTGCCTTTAGCAAACATGTAATCGCGGCGATGTGGTGAAGCGCTGGCGTTTCAGCAAAATCCTGGTCGCTTAGAGTTGCATAGGTTTTTTCTGCGGCTTCCCAATGCCCAACTTCAAGCTGCTGGCTCAAAAGGAAAAACTTTCCGTCTGGGTCGATGGCATCAGTATCGAACCCGGCTTTTCCAAGCCAACCGATGGCTTCTTCAGTACCCTCATGATGTGCTACCACCATGAACGCCGCTGACCGAGCTGAGGGGGTGTTGATTGGTGCGAAAATCTTGAGTGCGGCCTCTTTGTCACCCTTTTGCGAAACGATGAAGGCCTCTGCAATGTCGATTTCAGCGCAGATGCTTAACTGTTTCGCAAGCTCAAGATACTCTTCAGCTGTCTCTACTGCTTCGCCACGAGCGAGCAATCTTGCGCACCATGCCAGCCCGCGGCTACGTTCGTCATCTGAACCGCCGCTCAGTTCTCCTTCAGCGATCTTCCTACCGAGTACCAGGGCATTATTGACCCTGTCGACTTCGCCGAAGAAGCGTGTTTTTCGAAGACCCTCAACTTCCTCTTTGACTTTTTGATCAACGAGGACGGTTGGAAAGTGCGGGTGTGAGAACACACCGGAATGAATAGATTTAAGGTTTTCAGGTAGACCGACATCAACGCCCCGCATATAGGCGAGCATTACGTCGAGGGCCGCCTTTAGCTTCTGGGGCTGGGCGTTAGCCGCCTTCTTAGACAGGTCACTTGAATCAAGAATATCCGACCGGACATCAAAGCTCAGATGATCCCCACAAATTTTTGCAACAGCATTTTTTGAGTATGAACCTTGTTTCGTTAAAAGGTTATAGATGATGAACCGGTCATATTTTTCGTAAAGCCCATGATCGATGATTTTTTTGAGAGTGTCTTTTACTTTTTTCAGAGACTTGTCGGAAGTTACTTGGATTGCGACGCGCGCGTCATCGTCGGCAAGGTCGATGCCAGGGAAGTTTTGCTTTTCATCCTCATTCAGGTTTCGGAGCTGATCGAAATCATAGAGTTCCCTAAAAAGTCCACATGCGACATCTTCACAAATTTTGTTTATGTCGAAATGTCCCATTGCAACAGAGGACTGGACCTCGCTCGATAGCTTGACAAGTTCCTCACGAAACTGATTGATTAACTCGATATGCTTCAATCGAAACTCCCAACCCCATTAACAATGCCGTAATGAGGAGACGGCATCGGAATTGTGAGCACGGCAAAGCTCTTCTTATTCGGTGGAAACATACTCATCCGGTCCCCCTTTCCACCAGACGGGCTTGCTTCGGATCATAGGTGTAGCTCTTTATGGTCCCGTCTTTGATGCGCTCGACCGCTTCATCAACTGCGGCAAACGGCACGAGAAACCACTCTCGCGGCATCACCGGATTTCCAAAGCGATCCTTGATCTCGATGTCGAGACGGGCGGCGTCAAAAATGCGATGGATTAGATTTTCAAGCTTAGTGCGATTGATGTTAAAGAGCTCGTAGGTCGCGACCACTTCCACTTCCGCTAGCAGAAACGTGGCATCGATTTTGGCATTGGCGATCCGCCGCTCGACCTTGCCACTTGTGACCCCTATTTTGTGAAGAACGTCACGATTGTCTTTCACAATCGGGAGGTCAGACTTGCTCCTCAGAACGTAGATCGTGCCGCTAGACGCATCTTCGTCTTCAACGGTTCCGGAGAATAAGGGGCCTGCTCCTGGATCGGAAATGATCCTGCTGGTTTCGTCCTTGTAGAGAGCGCGTTGCATGGAACGCAAAAGCAGATCGCTCTCCGTGCCATTGGCATAGATAACACGCATGCGGGCATCCGTCTGCCCGTTTGGCGCTGCAAAAAACTCCCCAACCTCAGCGACGTAAGCTGTCTGCCCGCCGAGAATAAAGAACTGTCCCTGCTTAATGTCCGTTTTCACAAAGCCAGCGTCTTTTCGAAACTTTTTTGTTTCTCTCGATCCGAGATCAAGGTCTTTCTGCACGGCATCAAACAACGGTTTGAATTTTTCGAAGTCTTCGCACCTCTCCCGGTTGGCGATTTCTTCGGCTGCTCGCTTTTCCGCGCTGGAGCGGACATGCCGAAGCTCTGCAATATCTGATGCCTCGGCCTCGACACCGAGCTCAGCAAGAAGAGCATCATCGTCGATGTCATCATCGACCGCTGCTGAAACAGAGCCGCCGCCTTCGAGTAGCCCGTCCTGATCAATCGGCTCCAGGAGTGGCTTGAACTCGGCAAGCTCTCTCAGGCGGTCAAGGCGAACCGCGTAAAGCCGCTCGAAGATATCCTTGCCCTCACCGTGCTGCGGCGGATGTCCGTGCTCCTCAACGAAACGCTGGATTTCCTCAAAACCCGCAACCACACGTTCTTCCTGCGGTGTTCGCGCAGCAACCTTCTTAGCTTCGACTTCAACCCCGAGCTCGGCGAGAAGCGCATCATCGTCCTCTGTAAACTTCTTAGCCATCGGCAGCCTCCGCCTTCATTCGAGCAAGATAGGCAACGCCTTCGGCCATGCGCTTCTCCCAGGCATCGGGTGACGTAATCGACGGCAACCGGCCTCGTTCCTGTTTGAACTTCAGCGCGCGTTTTGCCAGATCACGGGCCTCTTCGGGGGTAAGCTGGACCTTCTTGGCCGATATGATCGCCGCGACTTGTTTGAGGCTTTCTTCGCTCATTGTTTTCGCAAGGATCGCATAGGCCTCACTAAACGGATTGATCCTGTCGATCAGATCAATGTCGAGATCGCGAACATCCATCGCGAACTTCCGCACACCATCAAGCAGTGCAGTGTTCCCAACTTCTTTCTCGTCATCAGCTTTAAGCGCGACTTCCTTCGCTTTTTGCGTCAGGTTGAGAGCGGCAACGGCGTGCTGGCGCACCGCTTCCTGATCTTCGTCATCAAGTTCGGGGTATTTGTCCTTGATGATTTTCCCCATGCGAACCTGTGTCAGTTCTTCAGGAACAAGCTCTTCATCGAACATGCCCCGCTCAACGGTCGGCTTGTCCTGAACAAAGGCGGCAATCACCTCGTTCAAATCTTCTTGGCAGATACGCTCGGCTTCCTTGCTCTTCGGCTCGCTCAGCCCCTTGATCTCGATCTGGAACTGACCGCTGACATCGCTGAAACCGATATTGCACTTTTCGGGATCGTAACCGCCTTCGCCATAGTCAAAGCCTTCGACCGGGCCGCTATCCGGCTTCTTGGGCGTGAAGTTGAAACGCGGCGCGAGAACCTGTTCCATCAACAAACTGGCGGCAATCGCTTTAAGCGTATCATTGACCGCTTCGGTGACTAAATCCTCAGAAGCATCCGGCTCGGCAATCAGGTTCGTAAAGCGCGCGCGCACTTTGTTTGGAGCGTCCCGTGTGGCCCGTCCGATAATCTGTACGATCTCGGTCAGGCTGGCGCGATAGCCGACGGTGAGGGCATGTTCACACCAAATCCAGTCAAAGCCTTCTTTGGCCATGCCAAGGGCGACGATGATATCGACGTGATCTCGATTGTCTTTTTGCGCCGGGTCTTTTAGCGCGGCGGAAACCTTGTCCCGCTTGGCGGCTTCATCATCGACCAGATCGGCAATCCGCAAAATGCGACCATCAGCGGTCTTTACAAGCTGGAAGCCTGTCTTCGGGTCCGTGCCCTGCCAATCCCCAAGCTCATCGATAATGTGCTCGACTTCGCGGTGCTTGTCCTTAGTGCTTTCGCGCGAATTGACGCTCGGGATATGAATGATCGTCTTCTCGTTCGGATCAAGAACTTCGAGGATGTCGTCGGCATAGGCTCCGGAATAAAAGAAGTAGCCGATATCGAGCTTCTTGAGGTGCTTATAGCCGTTAAGTTGCTCATAGTAGGTGTAGGTAACAGTATCGAACTTCGCCTCGTCATGCGGCATGAGGACGGGCTCGGAATCGCCCCGAAAATACGAGCCGGTCATCGCAACCACATGAACTTTGTCGCGCGCAATCAGTTCAGCAAGCTGCGCGCCAAGTTTGTTCTCGGGATTGGCAGAGACGTGATGGAACTCATCCACCGCGATCAGGCAATCATCAAAGGACTCGATGCCGAATTTCACCACGGCATTTCGGAACGTCGCGTGAGGGCAGACCAGAATCTGATCGTCGCCCTTTAGAAACGCACCAACAGCATCGGCCTTGCTGCCGTCCGCACCGGGGGCGTTGCAAAGGTTCCATTTCGGCTCAACGTGCCAGTCCGCCCAAAACCCGAATTTCGAGAGCGGCTCGTCGGCAAAACTCGAACCGATGGATTTCTCCGGAACCGTGATGATGGCTTTGCGGAGGCCTTGATTGTGCAGCTTGTCGAGAGCAACGAACATCAGCGCACGGCTTTTACCTGACGCTGGCGGCGACTTGATCAGGAGATACTGTTCGCCCCGTTTTTCGTAAGCGCGCTCCTGCATCGGGCGCATACCCAATTCGTTCGACTTCGTCGAACTTCCATTCTGGGCATAGGAAACGGATACGGAGGGAACATTCTTGGTCATAGTTATATCCTGAATTCTTCTAGAAAATTGATTGCCCAGACGGGAGGGCTCGGCCAACTCCGAAAACCCTTTTCATGCCAGGTGACACTCTCATCACCGATGAGCCCATTTGCCTCCAGATGGCCGACAAGCCGGTCGTGATCGTAGAGATACGTCGCGTCACCGTGAATGAAGGCGATATGGATGTCTTTGCCCTGGTACTTGCGCTCGATAACAAGGCGGCCCTTTAGCTGCACCTTCAAAAAGGTATCGCCATTGATATGGCAGGCAATGAAATCAGCGCCCTGCCAGTCATCTGTCAGTCGTAGGCAATTAAAGCCGTAGTCAGCCAGCCGCGCGGCAACTTTATGAAAGTTGAAGTTTTCCTTTTGCCGTGAGTTCAGATCGGAATATGGGACTTTCTCAAACATGTTACGCAGCCCCGACTTTCGTGGTCATCTTGGTATAGAGCTCGAATAGCTTTTCCAACCGCTCAGTATCGTTCTTGAAACGCCGCCCGATATAGATGCGCTCAAGCACCTCATCATTCCGATCATGTGCCGCACGAAGATCGTCCGGCATGTTTTCGGGGTCATAGAGGTCCGCAATGGTCGCCGGAAAGTGCGCCTCTCGAGCTAAGAGGATAGCTTCTGCGGCACTCGTCAAGTCAGCCCTATTCTTCTCAGTTAGGGGTGGGAGTGGAAACGTAAAATAAGTAAGGTTTACGGAATACCGGAAGTCATTTCTTAGTCGAGCACTCGTTGTCGCCATCCATACTGCGTGCATTTTCGAAGATATGACAGAAAGCACAAATATTGGTTCAGCATAAGAAACTTGAAGGCCATTACTTGGAACAACGCCGCGATGAAGAACGGCAACAGGTAGATATTCTCGACGGCCAGACGACGTTGTAGGCGCGGCAATGGCAATCTCGTCCTTATACTTACGATAGAAAAATCGATAGGGGACATCGGCAGCCTTCTTTGCATCGCGCCCGGCACCTTTCCGATACGCCTTACATGAATCCACTTTTGCCGCTATCTCCGGTATTTTTAGAGCATCTTCAACTTCATTGTCGTCTATCCACAAACAGAACCGATATGAGCTTTTTACGATATCTGTACCGCTGACATAGGGTTTGATAAATTTTTTAGCTTCTGGGCTACTGGCAACAATCCGATCGTATTCGGAGCGTTCAAAAACCAGATTTCCTCCATCTATTGCGCTACTCCCTAGCGCCATATCGGGAAGGTTACATATCGACGTCTTATGTTGCGAGACGACCAGATTCGACCCATCGATTAAATAAGGAGAAATATTGGAGGCTTCACGAGACATCCCCGAATCATAAATCTGTTTCTTGCGCTCGCCTTTTTTAGCAAGCCCTACTATCACGCAAGTGACACCTGCATTTCCCTTCGCGTTGTTTTTCCAATGAAAAGACTGGTGCGCGAAACCAATTTCTAGTCCAGACTCGAAAAGCCGTGGCCAAAGTAACGAAACTTGCTCTCCTTGGCAGATTGAATTTGTAGACACCAGTGCCGCTTGCGCCTCAACAAGCTGAATATAGTCTGCTGCTTTTTTAAACCAGCAAGCGATGTAATCGAGCCTCTTGATATTGCCCCAGCCAGAAAAAACTCCTTCCATCTCACTATTTTGGGCCTGGTCTCGATCGCTATAGCTTTGAAATGGCGGGTTGCCGCAGATGTATGTCTCGCCACCTTCATTATCGAAATCGATCTCCGCCTGATCCAAAGGTGTATTGAACAGATCGTCGCCACGCATCTTTACGGCAGTGCCTGTTGGCGGGCATATGCTAAGCCAGTCAATTCGGAGGGCGTTTCCACAGGTGATCCAGTTCATTGCATCGAGAGGTAAGAAATCTCTAAGGGCTTCGCGTTGCCCTCGATATGTGACGTCGCACTGATACTCGGCAATGATGAGAGCTAGGCGCGCAATCTCAGCTGGAAAATCTCGCAGTTCGATCCCACGAAAATTTGTTAGTGGTATCTCCGACCGTTTATCTGCCTCGTCGCGCCGCACGTTAATCTCAGCTTCAATCGCTCGCATTTCTTTATAGGCGATGACAAGGAAGTTTCCCGAGCCGCAGGCGGGATCGAAGACCCTGATCTTGGCCATCCGGTTCCGCAGGTTAAGAAGTTTTCGGGCGTTGTCTCCAGCCTCTTCAAGCTTCTCGCGCAGGTCATCAAGAAACAGTGGGTTCAGAACCTTCAAAATGTTGGGCACCGATGTATAGTGCATCCCGAGTGCGCCACGCTCTTCATCGTCGGCAACGGCCTGGATCATTGAGCCGAAGATATCGGGATTGATCTTTGTCCAATCGAGATTGCCAATGTGAAGCAGGTAAGAACGTGCAATGCGACTAAAGCGAGGGACATCCACGCGCTCCGAGAACAGACCGCCATTCACATAAGGGAAGTTGTTTGCCCATCGAGCAATCCCCTCGGCGGTGCGATTTTCGATCTTGGTATTCATCGACCGGAACAACTCGCTTATGATCTCATGCGTGTTTGAGCTATCCTTTTCGCTCATCCGATCGATCGTTGCTGTGAACTGGTCGGCCTCTTTGAAAATTTCGGTATCTTCCGCGAAGAAGCAGAAAATGAGACGTGCCATGAAGTGGTTCATATCATGGCGGCGCTCTGCCGTGCCCCATTCGGGGTTGTCCTTCAACAACTCAACGTAAAGGCGATTCAGGCGACCGGTCGCCTTGATGTCGAACGCGCTTTCACGGATTTGCTTGACCGTGCTGATGCCCGCAAGCGGCAGAAAAAAGCCGAAGTGATCGGGGAAATCCGGGTAGTTGCAAACGATGACTTCGCCGGTGTTTAGGTCTTCGGCCTGAAAATCGTTGCCGTCTGTCGCGAGGACAAACTTTGCGCGGGCTTTTGCGGTGGCCGGGCTAGCCTTCAGGGATGCAAGGGCGTTTGAAACATCTCCTTCATCCGCAATCTTGATATGGATATTGCTGGTCTGGAGCACGCCGTCAACGTCAGACTTGTTGGACGTGCCGGATCGCAGCCGCTTGATCGTTGTGGCCTTGTTGCCGAACGCTTCCAGAAACGCGAAGGGAAACTCTTCAGCGTCGAACGGCAGTTCGGCTAGCCTGGATATGCCCTCTTCGATCTCAACAGCGTTCAATTAGTCGTTCTTTCTCTTTTGCAAGTTTAAATCCGTTTCCACGGTAGGTTTGTTTGCCACGTATTCCCGCATAAATTCCCTGAGCACTTGGGCAGCGGGCTTATCCTGGGCCTTACACGCCTCTAGGAATTGTTCCCGCAACTCGCGCTGTACACGGATTCGAAGGCCAACATCTTTCATGGCGGATAGTGTACCCAATGGATACACATTTGTTAAGCGCTGAGTTTTAGAACTCCGCACATTTTCTTCACGTCACCGATCTCGGTCTTGATCACGTCGGCGTCTCCACCGGACTTGCTGATCCTGCGATTTGGGTTTTAGCTCGCCAGCTGCACCACGCCCCTCCGTTCGTCCTTCTTCTTTCTCGTCGGTGACAGCACGCGTGAACACATCACCAAGACGCTCGCGCCCGCCACGCCAATCATCGAGATTTCGCCCGCGCCGATTTTTGCGGCCCGTCGCAACTTCCTGCTCTTTCTCGGGGACTGGTTTCCGCAGAGCGTCATAGCGCTTCTCGTCGATCGCTTGCATATGTTCAACGCCTTTACGCGCACGATGATTTAGCCGTGCTTCTTTCAAGCGGCGGATACCGCGAGATCGTTTCTCGCGCTTCTCGACTTTATCCACCGCCCGTATTTGTCGTTTCACATCTGCAAACTGCATACGATGGCGTTCACGCAAAACCGACATCGCGCGCGATTGGCGCTCGGTAAGCTGCTCCCGTGCAGCCTTGTATTTGTCGAAGTGGCGCTTGTCGTTCATCCGCCGTACACGATGGATCACCTTGTCCATGCCAGTAACACGCCCCAGAAAGGCGGCTAAGCCGCCGACTCTGGCCTTCGACCGCACTTCGCGAACGCGCTTAGCCTGCGCGAGATGCTTTGCCTTCAGCTCCATTCGTTCTTTCTTATGGGTGGCTTCAAGCTTGCGTTTCTCGTCAAGCTGACGACGCTTCGTCGCTCGGAGCTTTTCAAGAACTACTTTTCGACGCGCGGCCTCGCGCTTCTGAACCTCAGCAGCCTTTTGTTCATCGGAACGCGCCTTCTCAGGCACCTCCAATGATTTCCGATGATCGGCGGCAAGCTTTTTGGCTTCCTCGACACTCGGCAAAGACTCCGGCGGATAGTCGCGCTCAAGGAAAGTCCGCGGTGCTGAAAGTCTAATTCAACAAGCCTCAGAAGCCCGACAACCTCGCTTTCAGGCTACAAGTGGATTTACTCTCACAATGTCCATTTATTGTTTTGATTGCCGCCAGCCCGCAGCTTTTGCCTCAGCTTTAGAGCAAAACCAACGTTCGCCCTTGCCCTCATCAATGCGTGTTTGTTCGTAATAACGTCCGCCGGGAACATGAAAAATCTTCGAGCCTTTGCTGCTGACGTTGCCTTTGATCTCGCAGCCATTCACAGATCCTGACGATGTAGATGGCTGCTGAAACGCTGCCAGCCTTTTGCCTCTGCGCCAATTCCATGGGGGTGTGAACGTCCCCGCCCAAAGCCCGCGCCTGTTGTTCTTGGCAGCCGCTTCATTATCGATGAAATCTTTTGAATAACGATGATAGGCCAGCGCCCAACCTTGGCTCACGAGAGATGCATTGAGGTTAACCTGGCCAACGAAGCAAACAGCGACCACACGACCGTAGCGGTCCTGATCCTTCTCTTCACAACGAACCGAGGAAGACCCAATCAACTCAGTAAGAGCGACCGAGGCCTTCTGGCCACATAGATAAGCTTTTCCGTTTGCCAGACAGTTCTGTTTACTTTCAGGAGCATCGATACCGTGAAGCCGGATTTTTGCGCCAGTGATTTCGAGTGTATCCCCGTCAATAATCCTGGCCGGACCAACAACATCTGCCTTGGCACTGATCGATGCAACAGCCCCCGCAATGAGAGCTAGTGCAAGGGTCAAAATTGAACGGGACAACCAAATTGGCATGATCAAAACAACCTTCAAATAATAGACGATGCTATCAGTCTAATGATAACCAGCCTCAGAAATGCCCGGCAACATCGCTTTCAGGACGCAAGCTGCTTTTGTCTGACAATGCCATCTTCGGCGTTAACCTGGACGAGAACATCAAAAGCCCCACTAAGGCCTATCACAAAGACAAGAATCGACAGACGGCACAACATGGGCGATCCTTCTATCAAGCGTTTTCCAGAATATATCTTGTGATGGCAGGAGGGCAAAGAATGGTTGATGACATCGATATCTATCGTTCGGCAAACCTGTTGATAAAGCAGCACGATAAAGAGGCAGCGATCTTTGCTGCAATGCAGGCTGACGAGTGTCTTGAGGCGGGAGATCTGGACGGCAAAAACACTTGGGTCAGAGTGATTGCAGCAATCAAAGTGTTGCAAGGTAAAGAGCGAACAGCCGGGGCCATGACCCATTAATAGCAATCAGCGCCCACCATCTCTCTAGCAAAGAGAATCACTTCGGGCGAACCGTTGAAATAGCAGAAGGGATTTTTCATCCCCGGAAGGTATGGAATGCTACACTCTGCTTCAAGCCGATTTAGTCTGACAATGCCCGCACGCGCCCTTAGTTGAAAGATACGATTGAAAAAAAATTTCGAAAATATCAATCACAAAATAGCCGGAGACGAACACTCCCTCTGGCACAAGCTGTCTGAAGTGCATCCCAATGCATCAGAAACTGCCTAAGTCGGTTCGGATGTGGATTGATATCCAACCCCGTATTCAATGCATCACGTCTAACCGTCTTCCCGCAAACCATCCAAATTTCTTTGTTAAAGGATGGATTTTGGCAGACCCGACTTAGTAAGTTATTGAGCTCCGCCGCTGACACGCCCAATTCATTCCGAAAAATTCTGTTACGGCCCTTTAGCTTCACGTTGTTAGCTTGAACATTCGCTCCCCAACGAGTTCCGCTCCAAAACTGAGACCTTTCGCTGCGCGAAATGAAAGCCATGCTCGCGAGAGCTTGTCGCCCGACTTCCTGCAAGCTCATGACGCTGTACCCCGTACCACCCGCCTTCATCTTGCCGACCTTGGCGTGAACGAACACAATTTTCTTGTGATCTTTATCAATTCCGATGAAATCAGCGGTCTCTCGGTTGTCATCGTCACACAACCAAACCGGATAATCAGAAATAGCGCCAGTCAGGTCGTCTTCGGGAATGCCTCCCTCCGCTAACTTCCCTTCGCCAACTGCTGAGAAAAGTCCAAATACCGAGCTTGCATACCAAGCTTTCTTGTCTTTGCCGTAGGCCTTCTCTCCCTTTTCACTAGTCACCTTTTCCAAGCAGGATGACTCAGTTATGTTGTCCAGTATCGGTTTTGATCCGTCTTTCTCCTTCCAACGTATCCGGGGCTCATAAAACTGGCCCTCCGAATAAACAACCCCATCCTTCTTAACAATTATTCGGAACGACTGATCCTGATTCAGCCGCTGGACCACCGTTTGTCTTTGACGACGATTTCCTGTCGTTTTGGCGGGGAACATTTCATTCAGCTTTTCACTCTTAACGAGATAAGTTCCCGTGCTCTCCCGGTATTCAACTGAACAAGGCAGATCTGTATCGTTTATCTTGATGGTGAATTCACTGCTTTCCGGGTCTATCTCTGCGCACAAATCCTCAAAGTCAGGTTCTTCATTCTCCAACATTTGCGCTGCGGCAGCCTGGTCCTCATGAGCATCGATGAAAGCGTCTCTAGAGAAATCAAGAAGTATAGACACAGGTACTGCGTCCTCGGGGTCTAGTTTATTTATGACCTGGGCATATCGAGAGAAAACATTGCTTCTTATTCGCGAGCCGTCCGCTAGTTCCTCTGCAATTTTTGCTGTCCACTCAATGTATCCGTCCAGAGGAACATAGCGCTCTGCGGCTTCGCGGACTCTGGAACGTACAAAACCCACGTACCTGGCAGTCCCATTGACAAACCCGAACGCGGTTGCCGGCACGAGAGACGGATCAAGGAGATCGGTAAAAACGTCCTCGAATGAACGTGTCCTCACAGCCATGCTCCGGATCGCCTGCTGAGACATTTCAAGTGATGAGAACGACAGTCGAGAGAGCCGCGTGCTCGAACCATCTTCTGGTTCAGGAAAGATTTTTTGTAGTAACGTGCGGTCTGCGCGCCGAAGACCAAGGCGCACCAAGTCGATTACCAACCCTTCCGTATCATGCATGAAGACATAATTTCCCTGCTGCACAGCTAGGAAAATTCCAAGCTTCCACTCCGAGAAGAAGCGATCTATGAGCAGAGGCGAATTCCGCCAAGCATAGTAAGAAAAGCCCATTGAACCAGCGGGCATGTCGTCAATAGGCGTGACTTTAAAGCGGTCCTTATCGAGAATCGCTTCTTCAACCGTTTCAACGAGTTGGGCCACATCATCAATAGGCTCGTCAGTTGACAGGACGGCTGCTGATTGTGGCAGTTGAATGTCCCCGGCACCTAAGGGAGCCTCAACTTCAAACCGGCTGCGGAATTCCCCATTGATGTACTGATAGTCAGCCATGTACTCCAGAAGCCGATCGGGTAGCGTCACTTCATTGCTGACGATGAAGGCCGTGTTATTCGCGGCGTATTCCTCGTAAGCCTTGTAACGGGTCCAAGAGGTGTGGATTCGATCTACGTTGGCAGGCGTAGAAAAGACCCAAGCTGTTTGATTGCGCCTCTTATCGCCATTCGAGAAGCGTGTAACCCGACCGATTTGCTGTACTAGCTGACGGGCGTTTCCCATCAAATCGAAAATCGCAACAGCTACGAAAGCCGGGTCATCGATGCCTTCCATCAATTTGAACTGATGAATCCAGAACTGAGCATCACTCTTTGCAGACAGTGCCGCGCCAACTGACCTGAACCGATTTTTGTTCTCACCCATTTTGGCCCGATCGTGAATGAGAACAGATTCAGTTTCGAAGGTCTTGTCGATAGCAGTTTGGAGCTGTTCGAGCGTGTTTAAGTCGTCGGCTCGAACCATGACCTTTGGAACAGTCTCTTCCTCAGAAAACCAGCGCTCAGTTTGAGACAGCCGATCCGGGAGGTCGGCCTTAAGCATTTTTACGAATTGTTCGACCGCTCCAGTACCCACCTCATCGCTTGGAACGACAATCTCAGCGGGTCTAATAATCTTGTCCGCAATCGCTTCAGCGTAAGGGTAATTGAATAGATAGCGACCTCTCACCCGAAAAGATTTGTAGTCGTTTCGGTATGGAGTGGCGCTTAAAAGAATCGTAGGCAGATTGAAATCTCGGACCCCACGAGACCACGAGACCGCTGGCTCATAGTGACCTTCATCAACGATGACCAAGTCAAATAAATTTTCGATGGCCTCCAGTAGGACGGCACAATGCGAAGCATTTCCAGCCTCTGGATCAAGAGCGGTCTTTCGTATCTTCGCGAGAGCCTGATGGGTTCCAACCAGGACAACGCGATCAGAGCTTTCTAAATACGTAGTAATGCTCGGGCTCTTGCAGGGAAGAAGCGTTTCGACATAGACATCTTCAAGATCAGCACCGAAGGATGCTTTATCAGCAGTGAAGAGTTTACCCTCATCGACCTCATATCCAAGGTGCCCCCAAAAGCGGAAGCGAAGGTCCCTCAATAGCTGCTTGGTGAGGGCCTCACGCGGAGTCAGCACGAGTATCTTTCTGATTTTGGGCAAGCACCTTGAAACGACAGCGATTATCCCGGACTTTCCGGTTCCTGTCGGGAGCTTGAGTAGCGCTGCTTCTTTATGATCCGGGCGTTCAGGTAAAGATTTGTTTTGTACATTCCAGTAGGCAACGACGGTTCCAATTGCTGCCCTTTGGTGATCCCACAAGTGAGGCTTGTTTCCAGTTTGCGTCCAAAAGCCATATTGTGAGAGATGTTTGATATCGTTTCGGAATCCAGCTGAATCGATCACGGTGTTGATCGAGTTCGTTAGAGACGTCCTCGTGTCTGCAATGAGGTCGTCTAACTTCATCGACTATCCTGTCCACCAGTCTCTCGCGCTTCCCGAAGTGCTCGATTAAAGAAATGTCGGGTGGCCTTGTCTCTGGCTTCTGCGTCTGTGAGCACGATATTTTTCATCTCGTTATCTCGCTGGAACATGCGGATGGCCCCTTGAAAGAAGGCATCACGAAAGGCTGCATAAACAACATCCGGCGGGTTATTGCGCAGCATCTCGGTCATGTCCTCATCCATGATGTCGCGGTTGGGCACTGTCAGTCTAATTAAAGCAGTCTCAGAAATGCCCGGCAACCTTGCTTTCAGGCCGCAAGCTGACGCCATTCAGCCAGGGCGGCAAATCGGTTCTGCTTAAAAACATCGCGGCGGTTGAGATGACGGTCGTGGTTGAAATGATTGTGGATTGAGGCATGGGCTGTAGCAAATTTCTGCAGGGTCTTTACGTCCCTGAACTTCGACATCGCACCCTCTCGTCACCCCTTGGGATTGGCGCCGCGGAAAGCGCCTTAAATCGACTCAAAAGGCCCCTGGTCCCGATAAGGATTGTTCGGACTTCCCTAGTTGGAATGATGCTCAGACGTTTTACGAGGCCGTGGGGCCAGGTGATCCACACCGCCTGGATGGCGATAAAGATGGGATAGCTTGCGAAAGCCTACGATGACCTCTGACCGGGATATATACGCCTCTGCGAATCTTCTGATTAAGCAGCATGGGAAAGATGCCGCTATATTCGCAACTATGCAGGCCAACGCCTGCGGGGTGCGCGATGACCACGCTGGCAAGGCCACCTGGGTACGGATCATTAGGGCGATCGAGGAGCTTAAAAAAGCCCCGCCCAAAAACCCTAGCGCGCTTCACTAAAAAATATTTCGCGCACTTTCGGTGCCGATTTTCGGTTTCCAATTGTTTTCTGTAGTCTGAAATCGTCGCAATCATGGCAAAAAACAAAAACCCGCCAAGCTATTGGCTTAACGGGCTTTTGGTTGCGGGGGTATGATTTGAACCTGCGACCTTCAGGTTATGAGCCTGAATCTAATGCCTCCGGCTCTCACCCTCGCACTTCCCACCACTCCGGCCACTGCACCTTTTTCGGTGTGCGCGTCGCCGACACCACCTTTTCTTGCTCCTCACGCGACAACCGGTGATCGCCGAGCCGTTTGAGAGCCTGTTCCACCAGCCATGGCTCAAGCGCTACCCGCGCCGTCGGTCGGAACCGGTCGAGCTTTTGCGCCATGCGGAGTGCAGTGAGGGCGCCGGAGACACTGCCGGGCGCAACCACCTGGCGAAGAACTCCCTCCAACCTGTCTCCCCCGTTGGTTCCACGCGCGGCGCGCGCTTCCTGAATAGCAGACATTGTCGCACGCGCAGCCGGACCATCCCCTTCGAGTCCCAGCTTGCTCATATGGAGCAGGAACGCCTCGGCTGCGCTAACCCGCCGCTCGACGCCACCCTCGCGGATTGTCACCATCTGCCCGAGCACGGCCTCGTAGGGTGGCGCGTTCTTTCGACCCCGCGGTCGCCCCTTCAGATTCCCGCTCTTACCTTTTTGGAAACGGG